>Ga0209211_10002997_pt1 | contig 28229 bp, 24 predicted proteins | sample RifGroA2_FD_183992 | JGI IMG/M metagenome (GOLD analysis project Ga0209211, IMG submission 183992) | Groundwater microbial communities from Rifle, Colorado, USA - Groundwater A2 (SPAdes) (version 2) | ecosystem: Environmental > Aquatic > Deep subsurface > Groundwater | place: Rifle, Colorado...
TTTCATTCTCGCGTGCTCAGCGACGAGAAGAAATTGGCTCAACTGCTGGGCGAGCCTTACATCGAATACACCGGCAGGGTAAAGCGCTGGATCCCCGGCTTGTTTTAGTTACTCGTTATTAGTAAATAGTTATTAGTTGAAGAACCATCACCGACGGCAAGTTAGTGAGTGACCAATAACTAATAACTAGTAACCAATAACTAATAACGAGTAACCAGTTACGGTTTTACCCGCCGGCTCTTGGTCTTTCCCCTGGTCATCTATCATTCCTCATCCCACCATTGTCAAGCACGCACCACCTTTCCTATTGACAAAGATGATCTTCCAACCTAGTTTCAGGCAGGCAAGTAGTTTGTCTTTCTCAGTTGGAGATATCTATGGCGAACCTCGGCTTTGTGGGGCTCGGCGTGATGGGGAGCCGGATGGTCAAGCGGCTGCTGGATGCCGGCCATAAGGTAACGGGCTACAATCGGACAAAGTCAAAGGCGCATTGGTTAGTGGATGCCGGGATGAAGTGGGGCGAGACGCCACGCGCTGTGGCTCAGGCTGCCGACGTGACCTTTACGATGGTGACCAATACCGCCGCACTGGAAGCCGTTACCGTTGGTCCTGATGGGCTGCTTGCAGGAATGGCGCCGGGGAAATTATATATCGATATGAGCACTGTCAGCCCGGCCGCGAGCCGGGAGTTGGCGCTGAAAGTAGCGGCTAATGGGGCGAAGATGTTGGACGCTCCCGTCTCCGGAAGTGTCAGCACCTTAGAAGAAGGGAAACTCTCGATCATGGTCGGAGGAGAGAGAGGGGCGTTCGAGCGCGCCCGCCCTATCCTTGAAGCGATCGGCCCCAAGGTCACTTATGTGGGGGTAAATGGCCTAGCCGTCTCGATGAAAATCGCCACGAATTTAAGCCTCGCCGTGCAGATGCTCGCCTTCAGTGAGGGGGTTTTGCTGGCGGAAAAAAGCGGCATCTCGCGTAAGACCGCCGTTGAGGTTCTGCTGAACAGCGTCATCGCCTCGCCCATGGTAAAATACCGCGGTCCGTTCGTGCTCGAGATGCCCGCTGAGGCCTGGTTCGATGTCAACATGATGCAAAAGGATCTGCTGCTAGCGTTGGAGATGGGAAGAGAGCTTGCAGTGCCTCTTCCGACTACCGCGGTGACGAACGAGATGCTCACCGCGGCCCGCGGCATGGGGTTAGAAAAGAAAGACTTTGCGGTGTTGTTTGAGGCGCTGGCGCGTATGTCCGGACTAAAATAATTGTGAATTATAAATTTTTAATTTTTAGTTGCCGAACCAAGACTGTCAATTCAAAATTAAGAATTCATAATTAAAAATTGAAGAGTATGGCCCGGTTACCAAAATCGAAGGTAAAACAGCCGGCAATTGGCGCTGAGAAATTGATTCATTTCTACCGCCAAATGCTCAGGATCCGTCTTTTCGAAGAGCAGGTGAGCCAGCTCTACATGAGCGCGAAAATGCCGGGTTTAGCTCACCTCTATATCGGTCAGGAGGCGGTGGCGGTGGGCGTCTGCGAGGCGCTCAGGCGCGACGACTACATCACCAGCACCCACCGTGGACACGGCCATTGCCTGGCGAAAGGGGCTTCCGTGGATCGCATGTTTGCCGAGCTGTTGGGCAAAGAGCCCGGCTACTGCCGGGGCAAGGGAGGCTCGATGCATATCGCCGACCAGGAGACCGGCAACCTGGGCGCCAACGCCATCGTAGGAGGCAGCGCCGCGCTCGCCACCGGGGCCGCGATGTCGGCCAAGATGCGCGGCAGCAAGCAGGTTGCAGTCTGTTTTTTTGGCGAAGGGGCCTTGGGGCAAGGAGTATTGTACGAAGCCATGAACATGGCTTCGCTGTGGAAACTACCGATTCTCTACGTCTGCGAGAATAACCAATACAACGAGTATACCCACTACCGTGAGACAACCGCCGGCGATCTCAAAGCCCGGGCCGAGGCCTTTGGCATCAAAACAGAATCCATCGCTGGACAGGATGTTGGTCTCGTCTACACCACCACGCTGCCCCTGGTCGAGCGCTCTCGGCAGGGGAAAGGACCGACTTTTCTCATCTGCGACACCTACCGCTTTCACGGCCATCATGTCGGCGATATCAACCGCTCCTACTATCGCTCGAAAAAGGAAGAAGAGGAGTGGAAGAAACGCGATCCGCTGAAACTCCTGGCGGCAAAATTGGTCCGTCTTAAAGTAGCCGACGAAAAGCTCCTGAGCGAAATAGAAAAAGAGACAAAACGCGAGATTGAAGAGGGAGCCCGGTTCGCTCTGAACGCGCCCTATCCTGATCCGAGCGAGGTGGACCAACATGTCTATGCGTAGAAGGAAGGCATGAGGCACGAGGCAACAGGCAACAGTTATTAGGGGAGAAATTCCTACTGTAGCCTCACGCCTCACGCCTAATTACGCAACTTCGAGACTAGAGAGTATGAAAGCGAAAACCCAGAGCACGCTTGCTGTTCAGTCGCCGGTTAGAGAGATCACTTTCGGGCAGGCGATCAACGAGGCCCTGGCTGAGGAGATGCGGCGCGACCCGAGCGTTTTCATCATCGGTGAAGATGTCGCCGAAGCGGGCACCCCGTTCAAGGTGCTCTCCGGCCTGGTGGAGGAGTTTGGTCCGGGCCGGGTGATCGACTCGCCCATTTCCGAGGCGGGCATCGCCGGCTTGGGGGTCGGCGCGGCGATGACCGGAATGCGCCCGGTCGTTGACATCATGTTCGGGGATTTCATCACGCTAACGATGGACCAGATGGTAAACCAGGCTGCCAAGATCCACTACATGTCGGGCGGCAAGCTCAAGGTCCCTATGGTCCTGCGCACCACCTTGGGCGCTACCCGCCGCTCCGCAGCTCAACACAGCCAGAGTCTCCATGCGTGGTTGAGTCACGTGCCTGGCCTCAAGGTTGTCGTGCCTTCCACCCCCTACGACGCCAAGGGACTGCTCAAAACCGCTATTCGCGATGACAATCCTGTGGTCTTTTTCGAAGACAAGATGATGTACCAGTTAAAGGGGCCGGTGCCGGAAAGCGAGTACACCATCCCCTTTGGCGTCGCCGATATCAAGTGTGCCGGCACGGACATTACTATCGTGGCTACGAGCAGTATGGTGCAGGCCGCCTTACGCGCGGCCGAGATGCTGAAAGAAATCGGCATCAGCGCGGAAATTATCGACGTCAGGACCACGGCCCCGCTTGATAAACAAGCGCTCATCGAATCCGCTAAAAAAACGAGCCGTGCTATGGTCGTCGACGAAGGCTACGAGCGCTACGGCGTCACGGCTGAGATCTCCTCGGTCATCGCCGACGGCGCCTTTTACTACCTCGACGCGCCGGTAAAACGTATGGGCGCCATGGATGTCCCTGTGCCGTTCTCGCCGGTGCTCGAAGATCAAACCGTCCCCACCCCGGAGTCTATTGCCGAGATGGCCAAAACGCTATGCGGCAAGTTATGATTCGAAGATTGTTCAAATGTTCAAGGTTCAAGGGTTTAACGAAGAAGGAAGACTGACAACTTTGAACGGCTTGAACCTTTGAACTTTTAACCTTCTAAGTAGGAGAACTGTCATGGGACTCAAAACCTTTGGCTTGATGGGAGTTGACTGGGAAGAACGCGTGAACCTAGAGCGCCTCCGACAGGACCGCTTGAGCCGGATCAAAGCGGCCCTGAAAAAGTCTGAGCTGGGCGCGCTCTTGTGCTTCGACATGAACAACATCCGCTACATCACAGCGACTCACATCGGCACCTGGGCGATGGATAAGCTCGTCCGCTTCAGCCTCCTGCCGCAGGACGATGAGCCGATCCTCTGGGACTTCGGCTCGGCGGCGCGCCACCATCAGATCTATTGTCCGTGGCTGGGGGAGCGCTCGCGCGCCGGAATCTCCACTTTACGCGGCGCGACTTCCCCGGCTTCGGGATTGGCAGAGGACGTAGCCAAGAAAATACGCACCGAGCTGGATATGAGAAAATTGCTCAACGAGCCAGTCGGCGTTGACGTCATCGAGCTGCCGGTGCTCTTTGCCCTGCAGGCTCAAGGCATCAAGGTGGTAGACGGCCAGCAGCTGATGCACGAGGTGCGCAAGATTAAGACTCAAGACGAAATCACGCTGCTCAATACCGCTTGCATGATGGTCGACTCGGCCTACGAGGAGCTCTACCGCTTCATGAGACCGGGGATACGAGAAAACGAATGTGTAGGTCTGGTAAGTAAAGTCCTCTACGATCTCGGATCAGAGCATGTGGAGGGAGTTAACGCCATTTCGGGCGAGCGCTGCAGCCCTCACCCCCACGTCTATACTGACCGCGTCTTGCGTCCCGGCGACCCGGCATTTTTTGACATCCTCCACAGCTATAACGGCTACCGCACCTGCTACTACCGAACCTTTGCCATCAGTAGTGCGTCGCCGGCAATGGTGGACGCCTACAAGCGGTGTCGAGATTACATGGATGCAGCAATCAGTATCGTGAAGCCTGGAATCACCACCGCCGATGTGGTCAAACTCTGGCCCAAGGCCGAGGAGTTCGGATTCGCGAATGAAGAGGCCGCCTTCGCTTTACAGTATGGCCACGGTGTGGGGTTATCCATCTGGGAGAAACCCATCTTCAGCCGGTTGGTTTCGCTAAAAAATCCGGAGGTGATCGAGGAGGGGATGGTCTTCGCCCTGGAGACCTACTGGCCGGCCTCCGACGGTTGGTCGGCGGCGCGTCTCGAAGAGGAAGTGGTTGTTAACAAGAACGGCTGCGAAGTTATCACGCGCTTTCCGGCCGAGAAGCTCCTGGTGGCTGGAACTCACTATTTCACAGCCGGCGGGCCTCTGCCAAGCACGCGGGAGACGCAATCGAATCTCAACAATCCGGGTTCGCTGGAAAGAGTAAAACGCTGAAGTTTAGTTATTGGTTATTAGTGATTAGTTAGTAGTTCGGTCGGAGAAAGACAGGAGTGAACACGCTGCTTTACTAATAACCAGTAACTAATACAAACGAAATAAACAAAGTGACATTAAAAAGAATGAGATTCTTCGCTTGCGCTCAGAATGACACTCTTTTTGTCATGCTGAACGCAGTGAAGCATCTCACACTGGATCGACGATAATGTAACATGACTTAATGCGTTTGTATTAGTAACGGGTAAACTAACATGGCAACAGACGTAATCATGCCTGCGCTGGGGATAGCGCAGGAAAAAGGTAGTTTGGTCAGCTGGCTAAAGGCCGAAGGCGAGCCGGTAACCAAAGGCGAGCCTCTGATGGAGGTCGAGACCGATAAGGCGACGGTCGAGGTCGAAGCCCCGGCATCAGGCGTCCTTGCCCATGTCACCGCCGCTCCCGGCGACGAAGTGCCGGTAGGGCAAAGGATCGCTGTCATCCTGGCGCCGGGCGAATCCCTGCCGAAGGAGAGTGCCAAAGCCGCACCTCCTTCCGCGGCTCCCGCTGCCCCCACGATTTCACCGCCGGAACCTTCGTCCGTTTCAAGAGTCCACGCCGCGCCGATTCAGGGGCGTATTGCCGCCTCGCCCGCGGCAAGAAGAATCGCCAAGGAGAGAGGGGTAGATCTTGCCTCTTTGAAGGGAAGCGGTCCGAAGGGGGAGATCGTTGCCCAGGATGTGCAGCGGGCTAAAGAGATGGAGACCGGCGCTCCGGGCGGGCCGCCAAGAGTAAAAGAGACCGTTCCCCTGAGCGCCATGCGCCGGATCGTCGGCGAGCGCATGTCCAAGAGCAAGCAAACCGCGCCCCACTTCTATGTCAGCATGGAAGTGGACATGAGCGAGGTAAACAGGAAAAGGGCTGAGTGGAAGGAAAAAAAGGCAGAGATCGTGCCTTCGATCAATGACTTTATCCTCTGGGCCTCCGCGCAGGGGCTGAGAGACTTCCCCTTACTCAACGCCGCCTTCACGGATAAAGGAATCCAGATTTTTTCCGACATCAATATCGGCGTGGCCGTGGCCATCGAGGAGGGTCTTGTCGTTCCGGTCATCCGCAATGCCGACCGTTTGACCCTGCAACAGTTGGCCAGACAAAGCCGCGAATTGGCAGAGAAGGCGGCACGAAAGAAGCTCTTCCCCCTCGACTACGAGGGTGGAACCTTTACGGTTTCCAACCTGGGCATGTTCGGCGTCGACACCTTCGTGGCTATTATTAATCCGCCCCAATGTGCTATCTTGGCCGTCGGCCAGGTAGCCCCTCGCGCGGTTCCCCATGATAGCGCCATCGCGGTCCGGCCCATGATGACCATGACTCTTTCTGCCGACCACCGCGTTACCGACGGTGTGGTTGCGGCGCGTTTTCTTAAAGAGGTAAAGGAACTTTTGGAAAAACCGGTGGATAAATAACCAACCAGTCCCATCCTTAAAAGAGGATGAATTAACTTTGAACCAACTAACCAAAGAGGAGGATAAATCAATGGCTGAAACAAAGAAAATTTCTCTTTTGCAGAGCGCTGTTTTGGCAGCCGCCCTTGCGCTGCTTATTTCCCTAGGCTCTGCCATCAGTGCGGAGGCTCAAAAGGTGGAGCGGGTCACTTTTGTGGGAGGTCCTCCGGCAGGGGTTTTCGGCATCTTCGCGACCGGCATTGGAACTTATCTGTCAAAGAGCGTTCCCAACCTTGATGTATCCGTGACTGCAACCGGCGGTTCCGTGGAGAACATCCGTCGAGTCAACGGCAAGGAAGCCGAGATGGGCCTATCGTTCGCTTCGGATGTGCACGAAGCCTACTACGGCCTGGAACAGTTTAAGGGTAAAGCCTTGACCAATTATCGGGCCATCGGCCTGGTCTTTTTCGGAGTTGCCCACCTGATCACCTACGCGGACAGCGGAATCCGCACGGTTGACGACCTCGCGGGCAAGCGCGTCGCCTTAGGAACTCCTGGGTCGGGAACCTTTGCCAGTGCGGAGCGGGTCTTTCGCTCCCTGGGGGTCTGGGACAAGATCACTCGAATCCCGCTCCTTGGAGCAGCCGCAGGTGAAGCGATGAATGACGGTAAGGCGGACGCTTTTTTCTGGACCGGCCCGGAGCCCGACCGTGTGACCATGGAGGCGGCCACCAAGAAACCAATCCGCGCCATCGACATCTACACGCCTGCCTCGAAGACCGACTTCTTCAAACAATATCCCTATTTCGCGCGCTATGTATTTCCGGCGGGCTCGTACCGTGGAATAACCGAGGATGTCTCAAGCATAGGGATTCCTGTGCTCTGGTACGCCCATAGTGAGCTCTCCGCGTCGCTGGTGCAGAAAATGGTCGAGGCCGCTTACAGCAAGGAGGGAAGCGCGCACATGCTCAAGGTCCATGCCGGATCAAGGGACATGGTCCCGCAAAAGGCTTTGCAGGGGGTCACGTTTCCTCTTCACAAGGGCGCTGAGGATCACTGGCGCGCAGCGGGCATCCAAATCCCCGAAGCAATCCGCGCACGCTAAGGACAGCGGAAACCGTGGCCGAAAAGCCAACCCAGATCCGCTCGCTATCAGGCTACTGGAACGTGGCCGTCCAGATCATGATGGGCGGGGTGGCGTTGTATTACGTGTGGGCGTCCACAGTCGGGGTCGTCTCCCTCCAGTACTTTCGCGGCATCGCCGTCCTCTACAGCCTGGTCGTGCCCCTGCTTCTATACAGGGGCTGGCGCCGCGACCGTTTGGACGCCCCCTCTCTTCTTGATCTGCTGCTCGTTGCCGGCGCGGCGGTAGGGGTAGTCTATTGGATGGTCGAGCATGAGGCCATGGCCTACCGGGCAGGAGACTATAACCTGGTCGATGTCTGGATGGGGGTCATCGTGACCATCGTGGCCATTGAGGCGGCGCGCCGGGTGCTGGGTATGGACATGGCGCTCTGCGCCATTGTGCCGATCGTCTACGCTCTGTTCGGCGATTACCTCCCGTACATCATAGGACACCGTGGCTTCACACTCCGCCGCGTCGTGGAGTATGTGTATCTTACCTCGGATGGCATCTTCGGCATCATGGCCGAGGTGCTGGCTTCTTTCATCATTCCTTTTGTCGCCTTCGGCGCGTTCCTGGAGCGGGCCGGCGTGGCGAAATTTTTTGTCGACCTCTCTTTGGCGGCTCTCGGACGGATCGCAGGAGGCCCGGCACAGGCTTCAGTCGTATCGAGCGCGCTCATGGGGACCATCAGCGGGAGTCCCATTGCCGAGACGGTGACCAAAGGCGCCATCACCATACCGCTCATGAAGCGGGCCGGCTTCCCGCCGCACATTGCAGCAGCTGTGGAGGCCGCCGCTTCGACCGGCGCGGCCATCATGCCGCCGGTCATGGGCGCGGGCGCATTTATCATGGCCGAGATGACCGGCATCTCCTACGTCGAGATCATCAAGACGGCGGCCATTCCCGGCATCCTCTATTTCCTCTCCGTAGGCGTCATGGTCTACTTCGAATCGAGAAAACTGGGGCTGCGAGGCTTGCCAAAAGAGGAGCTTCCCCGCCTATGGGACGTGTGGCGTCGCGGGTGGTACCTTTTTCTACCCATCGCGGTCTTGGTTGGTGCGCTTGCTGCGGGTTACTCTCCTCAAATGGCAGCGTTGTACGGCATCGGCTTCACCATCGTTGTCAGCTGGTTTCGCAAAGAAACCCGCATGGGATGGCGTCAGATCTGGCAAGCGTTGGTTACCGCAGGGAAGAATTGCTTGTTCGTTGCAGCTCTGACCGGGGCCGTGGGAGTCCTCATCGGCGTGCTGGCCCTGACTGGAATCGTCATTAAATTTCCCTACATTCTGGTGGAATTGGCCGGCGAGAGCCTCCTGCTAACGATTGGGCTGATCGCCGTCGCAACCTTTGTCTTGGGTCTGCCGCTTCCAATCACAGCAACCTACCTGATTGTGGCCGTAGTCGCAGTCCCGGCTCTTCTGAAGCTTGGTGTGCCGGTGCTCACGGCTCACTTGATCATTTTCTGGCTCAGCCTCGACTCCAACATCACGCCACCTGTTGCGATGGGGCCATTTGCTGCTGCCGCGATTGCCCAGGCCGACCCGATGAAAACTGGCTGGGCTTGCTTCCGCTTTGCGAAAATCATCTATGTCATGCCCATACTGTTCGCGTATACGAACATCCTACTTACCGGAACCCCGGCCGAAAATCTTTGGGCTATCGCCTCAGCTACCCTTGGCACCGTACTCGTCTCGATCGTGGGCACCGGCTTTTTTTTGGTGCGGACAACGCTCATCGAGTGGCTACTCCTGGCTGTTGCGGCCGTCTTGGCCTTCATTCCCTCCCTGGCCACAGGAACCGCTGCCATAGCCATCTTTGGAGCTGTCTACCTCTGGCAGCGCAAACGTGCCAGCTTTATAGTCCGGGAAGCACCAGCCAGCACCGCCCTATAAGGGACATGGAGAGATGAATACTCACCTGGAGCGCTCATCCTGACATAATGGGCCCTGGGCAAGGTGGGAGGGCGCTTGACCGGCGACAAGCGCTGGGATTAAGGATAGGCTTTCCGTTTCTGCGACAAATAAGTTTGAAGTTTCTCAATTTCTGGAATATCCGGAAAGAAAGCCGCGATTTTAGCGCTGAAAGCTTGCTATTCGCGGCTGCTAATGAGTGGAATGTGTTTTGCGTGGATCTTGGATAGAAGGAGGAAAAAGCCATGTATAAAACAGTTCTGGCTACGCTAATCGGGCTGCTATTTTGTGGAATAGTCGTTCTGCAGCCGGCAGTCAGTTATAGTCAAAAGGCTCCTCAGCTGCCTCAGCAGATCGTCATGGGAGGGCCGATAAGCCTCTCCGGCCCCTATGCCAAAGAGGGCTCCCAGGGGCTATGGGGCTTCAAGCTGGCGGAAAAATGGATCAATGAAGTCTACGGCGGGGTCAGGATCGCAGGGAAAAAGATCCCGGTCAAATACGCTTACTACGACGATGAATCAAAAAAGGAGAGCGTGACAAGCCTGCTGGAGAGATTGATCGTCTCCGACGGGGTGAAGTTTATCTTCGCTCCTTACACCTCGGGGCTTACCTTGGCCGGCGCGCCTGTGGCGGAGAAGTATAAAGCCCTCTACAACTCTCATGGAGGCGCCAGCGATCGCACCTTTCAGCAAGGATACAAATACGCGGTCCAGACCATCGTCCTCGGCAGCCGGTATCATGTGGACATGTTTGACATGATGAAAAAGGTGGACCCGAAAGCGACCAACGTCGCCATGCTCTACGAAGACGATGAGTTCTCCAGGTCCGTCAGGGAAGGGGCCCTAGAACACGCCAAGAAACTCGGCTTCAAAGTAATCTTCGATAGAACTTATCCCTCCAAGGTCCAGGACCTAACCCCGGCCCTCACGGAGATGGCGGCAGCAAAACCCGACTTCCTAGTAGGAGGCGGCCACTTTCCCGACGGCCAGCTGCTTGCGAGACAGATGGCTGACTTGGGAGTAGACGTTAAGGCAGCATCGATTCTGGTCTCGCCCACCTTGCCGGAATTTTACAAAGCGCTGCAGACGGCGGCGGAGGGCGTCATGGGCCCGGCTCATTGGGAGATCGGCGTGAAGTTCGGCCCTGACACGACTCCGAAGGGAACAAGATACTTCGGGCCGAAGCAGGAAGAGTTTCTCAGCTCTTTCCGCAAGATTTCTAACGGCGTGGATCCGGACTACCACGGCATGGAAGCCACCGCAGCGATGTTTTCTTACGTCCTTGGAATTGAAGCGGCGCAGAGCCTGGATACGGACAAGGTAAGAGCAACCATGGGAAAGCTCCATTTCGTGTCCGCCTACGGCGACTGGGGGATCGATCCAAAGAGCGGAAAGCAGGTTGACCACAAGTCCGTGCTGATTCAATGGCAGAAGGGAAAGAAAGAGATTGTCTGGCCTCCAGAGGCTCAGACCGCAAAGCTTTGCTACCCGATGCCGTCGTCTCAAGACAGACTTAAAGGGAAGACTTGCTGAAGAGCGGACTGCTCCGCCTGAGCTCGTCTATCGGCCTGGTGCTTGATCGGGAAAACCGGGCCGCACATTCTCACGGCTAGGACTGGCTATGCAGCAGTTTTGGATCCAGTTCTCGGGAAATCTTATTAACGGCATGATTCTGGGCTCGGTCTACGGGCTCATGACGATGGGGCTCAGTCTCATCTTCGGGGTCCTGCGCATCGTGAACGTGGGTCACGGTGCCTTCATGATGGTCGGGGCCTACATCGCTTTCTGGATGTTTCGGCTGTTCGACATTCCACCGATCGTCTCTATTCCACTCGCCTTGGCCGTAGGCATGATCCTGGGATATGTCTTCTTCCAAGTCGTCATACGAAGGTTGACCGCAGCCGCGGAGCTGACCACTCTTCTCGCAACGTTTGCCATCGGGATCCTACTGGAGGAAAGCGCGAGGTTTTTCTGGGGACCTGACTACCGGGGCTTTAGCTGGAATGTCGGACGGCTCATGCTGCCCCCTATAGCGATCATCCCGCTGGGAAAGATCTACGCCCTTCTCTCCAGCATCATCATCGCCGTGCTGCTTTACCTCTGGTTCAAAAAGGGCAGGTCCGGCTCCGCGGTGAGAGCAGTCATGGAGGACAGCGAGGGCGCCAGGGTCTGCGGCATCAATGTGGATGGGATTTATGCCTTAAGCTTTTCGCTCGGCATCGGCTTGACGGTCTTGAGCGGAAATCTCCTCACTCTGTTCGTTCCTGTGGGCATCAACCCTTACATGGGCGGGGTCTATACGCTCAAAGCCTTCGTCATCGCAGTCTTAGGCGGATTGGGCTCTCCATGGGGGGCCTTCTACGCCGGCTTCCTGTTCGGCTTGATCGAGAATGGCTCCTACACGCTCTTCGGCCTCATCCCGGGCATTGAGCCGTTCAGCATGACTCAGTTCTTCGCCTTCTTTCTCCTTCTCATGATCCTGCTGTGGAAACCGACCGGTCTGTTGGGGTCCAAGTGAGGGGATTAGAAAAATACTACCCGCTGCTTCCTGTTTACGTTATGTACGGCCTCCTCTTTCTCTTCGGCCATTACACGGAGGGGATGTGGCAGGCCGCGGCGCTCTGCGCTTTCTACGCAGCCCTGGGACAGGCATTCAATGTCTTTCTGGGCATGACCGGATATGTGGACTTCGGCTACGTCGCCTTTATGGCGCTGGGCGCCTATGGCATGGCTCTTACCGTAGCGAACCTTTATGACGTCGCATGGCTTGGCAGCGGAATGATCTTAATCGGCCTCATCGCAGCTATGGTTTTCTCCGGCCTTCTCTCCATGGTTGTCGGCGCTATCGCCCTCAGGCTCAGAGGGGCCTACTTCGCCATCGCCACCATCGGCGTCAACGAAGGCTTCAGGTTTCTGCTCGAAGGGATAAAGCTTTGGGGAGGCTCCGAAGGGATCATCATCTCGAGCAAACTCCGAGACGCGTTTGGGAGCGACGGGGCCAGTCGCCTCTCGACATTTTGGGCCGATACTTTCGTCTTTCTGACCGCGGCGCTGGCAGCCCTTATAACGTTGCTATACATGCAAAGCCGTATCGGCTATGCACTGACAGCCTTGAGAGAGGACGAAGATGCCGCAAAGGTCATGGGAGTGAATACCACCAAGTACAAAATCATCGCCTTTATTACGAGCGCCTCCTTGGGAGGGCTCATCGGCGCCTCGGCCTGGACATTGAAGCTGACCTACGTATTTCCGGCCGACGCCTTCGCTATCCACTATACGGTGGAAGCTATCGTAATCGTTATTTTGGGAGGGGCAGGGACCCTGATGGGACCGGTCGCAGGCGGCATCCTGTACGCCGCTCTCAAGTATGGGCTGGGCGTGACCTTCCCAGGATTGCAGTTGCTCATTCTCGCGCCCATTATCATCGTCATTATCGTGGTGATGCCAGAGGGACTCATCGGGGTATTAAAGGCCAAAGTCAGGGGCACAGTCTTACAGAAGTTTATCGTTTAGAGAACGACCATGTCTTTGCTTCAACTAGAGGGCGTGACCAAGAGGTTTGGCGGTCTTCTCGCGATCGACAATGTGAGCCTGGAGATCGATTCGGGAGAGGCGATAAGCATCGTCGGGCCGAATGGCAGCGGCAAAACAACGCTCTTCAACCTGATCAGCGGAGTTTATGCCCCCGACCAGGGAAAAGTGGTTTTCGACGGCCTGGAGATTACCCACCTGCCCCCTTACCGGAGAGCCCACTTGGGAATAGGGAGGACCTTTCAGATCCCGCGACCCTTCGGATCCCTCACCGTGAGGGAGAATGTGGCCGTCGGCGCCATGTTCGGCGCGCACGAACACAGCATGGGCGTCGATGCCGCGCTGAAAAGCGCCGACGAACGTCTTAGGCTCATGGGCTTTTATGAGCTTCGGGAGAGGCCGGCGCGGGAGCTTACCCCGGTGGAGATGAAGATGATGGAGATTGCCCGGGCCTTAGCCATGAAGCCCAAGCTTCTCCTACTCGACGAATCGATGGCAGGAATGCCCCCCAAGGATATCGACGCTTTGGTTCAACTCTTAAAAGGCATCAAACAAAAGGAAGGGATCGCCGTCATCGCCATGGTGGAGCATATTATGCGGGCAGTGGTTGGCTTCGCCGAAAGAGTAATCGTGCTCTACCAGGGCAGAAAAATGCTGGAGGCGCCGACTGCCCAGGCTCTGAGCGATCCAAGAGTCGTCGATGTCTATCTCGGAAAAGAGTTAGAGCAGTAAATGGAAGCGATGCTGAAGGTAGAGAATCTCGAGTCCGGCTACGGGCTGGTTCAGGTTTTGTGGGGAGCGAGCCTGGAGGTCAAAAAGGGCTCCATCACGGCCCTATTGGGACCCAACGGCGCGGGCAAGACGACTCTGCTTAGAACCATTCTCGGCACAGTGAAGCCCTTGCGCGGGCGGGTCGATTACGAGGATCGAGAGGTCACCCATCTTCCTCCTCACGAAAAGGTTCGTGAAGGAATGGTCCTGGTTCCCGAAGGAAGACATCTCTTTGTGAATATGACCGTCCAGGAAAACCTGATCATGGGGGCTTACCACAAGGAGGCCCTGAGATTCAGGGAAGAGTCGCTAGCAGTCGTCTACTCCCTTTTTCCCCTTTTGAAGGAGCGAGGAAAACAGCGGGCCGGAACCCTAAGCGGCGGTGAACAACAGATGCTGACGATAGCCCGAGGTCTCATGAGCAAACCTAAGCTGATGATGCTCGATGAGCCAAGTCAGGGGCTCGCGCCAAAGCTCGTAAGGGAGGTCTTTACTGCCATAGAAAAGATGAGGCAGGAGGCGAGTTTGACCATCGCCCTCGTGGAGCAGAGCGTGGAATACGCCCTGGGAATATGCGACTACGCCTATATCATCCACGAAGGGCGAGTCAAAGCAGGGGGCACCCCGGCAGAGGTCAAGGACTCAGAAGTCAGGAAAGCTTATCTCGGAATCTGAACGCTCCCTTATCCCGGAAGTCCGTCAACCCGGGGACTGATCAGAATCGGCGTATAGATCACCACGAAGATCAGGAAGGACAAAATCCACAGCCCCCCGGATAAGGCGGCGAGTTGAAGCAACCAGTAAGGGAAAATAATAGGAACTATCCCGCGCAAGACTGCGGCAAGATTGATCAGGGCGAAGGCAAAGGCCACCGGTCCGGCCGCTTTCAGTGGCCGTCCCGTATGACCCAGGGAGACCCGGGCCATCATGCCCAGGGTTAGAACGCCGATCCCGCCCACGGTAAAAGCATGGAGCGTTAGCTGAGGCAGGACCAGGTCGAGCACAGCCAGAGTCTTCAGACAAAATCCCACAACGACCCAAGCGTAACCCAGATGCAGGACCCACAATAGTGGGACGGCCCAGAACCTCTTCGTATACCACCCGGCCAACCGCAGGCCGTTGCTGGCAGCGGCTAATCCGGCCATGACTCCAGCCGGAATGGAACCAGGAAGAAAAAGCTCCGCAAGCATAAAGGCGATCACGCTGGCAATGGATGTCCATTCGAGCCATCGCCATCTTTTTGGGCTGACCCCCGACAATGCCCGTTCGGTGAAAAACGGTATTACCCTCCCTCCCATGATCACGATCAACAGGATGATCAGATCTAAAGCCAGAAAATTGCCCGCACGCGCGGAGCCATAGGCGAATCCGAAGAGCTCCAGATGAACGAGCAGGTCCGCCAGGGCAAGAGCGCCGAGCAGCGGGATGAAGAAGAGATTCCGCTTTTGCCCGCCGCGCACCAACGGGATAGCGAGGGAGAGCGCCAGCGCAGGAAGAAAAAGGAGATCAACGAGGGCAATGAGCCAGGACGGCAAGGCGCCGGGAAAAAACGGCATAATCCGCCCGGCCAGCCAAAGAGCGCTTAACCCTGCCAGAGGCGGCCCTTTAGCTGTCTCCATCCCCGTCCAGTTTCTAACCGCGGTGAGAAGAAAGCCGGCGATCACCGCGCAGGCATAGCCGAAAATCATCTCGTGGCTGTGCCAACCGGTCATGCCGTAATAAGTCGTAAGGGGACGGTTCGTGACAAATGCGCCGGCCCAGAGCGCCATCAAGATGACGGCAAAAATCCCGGCCATCAAAAAGAAGGGCCGAAATCCCAACGCGAACAGGGTAAAATGGATTCGCCTCATTTTCTTAGAACACACTACCGGGGTCCTACGCGATTATCAAACGCCGCGCTGGAACCCACGCGAGTCAGTGGCTTTCTGAATCCCTTTTCCACCGCGAAGAAATCTGGCAAGATAGTGCGGCTGATGAGGTTCGGCGGTTTAACGACTCTGTTCCGTTTAGGCCCGCGCAGGCTCTGGCAGCTCTTTTATCATCTGCCGAGTTTTCTTAAGCTTTTCTGGCGGCTGCTGAAAGACCGGCGAGTGCCCATCCGGCCCAAGCTTCTCCTCGTCCTGCTCCTGGCCTACATCGTCGCGCCGATCGATCTCTTGCCGGACATTTTAATCGGGCTCGGTCAAGTCGATGATCTGCTGGTTCTTTTTTTCGGCCTCCAGGCCTTTGTCCGGCTTTGCCCCAAGGAGATCGTCCGCGAGCATGTCCAGGCGATCGCCGCGGGCGGATAACGAATTCATGCCGTCCAGGCCCGCTTATTGGGATTGCGTAACGAAAACTGCGTAATCGGCAGGCCGGTAACGTCAAATCACTTGCGCTGCCTGAATCCAGAGACGGAAAAAGCGGTCGGTGATGAGGAACGAGCCATTGTCCCGATCAATGGTGTCTCTCTCCAACAAAGCGTCCACCGCACGTTGCACATTCGACGCTGAGCCGAGTCCATACCGCCGCACAAACCCACCGGCGAAGACCTTCACGCCAGGCGACTCACCGGCCAGTCCATTCAAGAACCGCTTCTGCGGAACGGTCAGCGACTCCCACAGCGTGGTGTAGGCATAGTTCTCACGCTCCAACAACACCTGCACGGCATTCTGGATCATCTTTTCGGCCACTTCGGCTTTGGGTTCACACAGTTCCCAGAGCACATGACAGAGGTGCTGGGTATAGAACGGATGCCCGTGGGTCAACTCGCACACGTCATGGATGCATTCCTTGCTGATGACCTTGTCGGCGTCGGCGAACCGTTTGCGGATGAACGGCTGCCAGTGCTCCTCCGCGATTGGCCCAAGCGGATAATGCCCGCCCGCCCGATAGAGGGGACGGGAACGATCCATGAACATTTTCTGGATTAGATGCTTGCGGCTGCCGAGAAAGATGTAGCCCACGTGCCGATGATTTTGGATCACGCTCCGCAGCTTCCGTTCCACCTGGTCGTTGCCGTATTCGAGAATCTGCTGAAACTCGTCGAACACCACCACCACGTTCAGCTTGCCCTTCGCCGCAATCTTGGCCGGTGTCTCCAGCACTTCATCCAACGCCGGCCCGAGCTTGGCGTGCTGACTGATTCCGAACGTCAGCACCGGCTTGCCTTCCTCGTCCATCGTCACGCTGGGAGCGAGACTGCCGAAAAACCTCTTCGCCGTCTCCAGTACTTTGTCCACCGAGGTGCTGATGGACTCGGTGATGGCCTTGGCCGCAGCGGTGACGAACGTGCCTTCGCTGTCGGTCGGCCACAAATCCACATAGGCGCAGACGCAACCCTTCTTCGGCAACTTGCCGAGCGCCGTCCGTACCAGAGAGGTCTTGCCGTAGCGCCGCTCGGAGAACACGAACAGCTTCTCGTTGTTCTCCATCGCCCGCAGCAGATCGGTGACTTCCTTCTCCCGATTGCAGAAGGCGTTTCCGCTGACCACGCCACCGTATTCAAAGGGGTTCTTCATATTACGCAAGTTGCGTTACGCAATTTGCGTAATACCACAGCCTACCCGGCCAGTAAAGCAAATTCCGGGCTGCGGGTTACGTGAAAAGACTCCTGACTCCTTGAAATCTTCCAAACGGGAAAGATGACACGTTTCGCCCGAATCCGGCATGGGCGCGGCAACTGTGGTTACGCTGAAGAGATACAAGAAAGTTCCGGCCAGGCCCGCTTATTGGGATTGAATAGAAGGAGAATACAATCAAATCTCGGCAGCAAAAAGTGGGAGTTTCGCGGAACCGTTACTCGTGCACCTATTCATCCTCTGCGCTTTGCTTTCCTTCTTTTGAGCTGTTTAAGACTGTCTAAAGCACGTTTGACCGGTGCATCCTTAACACCGGCCGGGATAATGGGCTGATCACTTTCTTGTATTGTACAAATATCTGGGTCGTTCTCGCCAATTTGCCATGCTTCTCGAACGGAGAGTTCTCGCTTCCCGATGCGAAGGTCCCAAAATATTTCCGGCTGCTCCGCAGCGCCTTTGAAATGCGATGGCACGATGAAATAGCGACCAGTGCGATTGTAATGTTCCAGAAATGAATTAAGATTCCGCAAGTCCGGCGGGTCCATCCGGTTGATCCGAGCAACAACGACAAATTGCCTGCCTTGCGCGTTTTTGCCCAGATTTGGGTTAGCTGAGATCACTACTTTGTAACTGGAAGGCTGTTTCTTATCGACACCGGTAACAATGGCTACACGTAAATGTTCGTTTTCGTCAATCTCGCCGAGTTTAGTACGGAGCTGGTTAAATATTCGCTTCCCCGCTTCAGGTTTACCAAAGCCCAGAGACAATATTAGTATGGCTTTAGGATGCCACGCGTAGGCCGTGCCGCGCCAATCTGCTTTATCCCAGAGCGGTATATTGATCAGTGAAAAGACCCTTCGATCTTTATGCTTTAGGCTATCGACCCCAAAAAGCTCGTCAGGCGGTTCTCCCTCACCAGGTCTCAATGGAGCTTCGGGGGGCTTCTCCTCGGCCGTTGATGGGAAACCTTGATTCCAGGGGAGATCACGCTGGACTGGGAATCGCTTTTCCGCAGCTTGAGGTTCCCAATCTGACAGACGGAATTTAGGGGATGTACCAAGGATATTTTGTATAGCAATTCCGACGTCTGATAGATTTAGGGCCCTTGCCAGGCCAAGTTCATCCTGGAATATGCGTTTTTCGAAAGATTTTAGGTCGGTTACAACTGCTATTTGCAAGGTCGTTTTTAACACGAACTCAAGTACCCACGACTGGAAGGCATTTTGTTCGTCCGGGGTGCGTTGTTGAATGGCTACAGCATGTCGAATACTAATGGTCCCGCCACCCCCGGTTTCATCAATTTGATACTGTGGCAAGCCCTGAACGAAATCCGAAGGTGAAATGTTTATTGTGAGTTCAGATCTATAAGGGAATAACTCGGCCTCCAAACTGGTTGCTAGGAACGCCTCAAGTACCCCTAATATAGTTTCAGCCAGAGATGTTGAGGCTGGGCTGTTGGCTGCTTGAACAGTTACCTCACACCCGAGAACAAAAGAGCGCAGCGTAACCTTTTCGCTAAACTGCAGTTCTGGTTGGTCTGGCAGGTCATTGTTCGCAGGTTGAGTAAGACGCTTAAGAAACAGCGCTCGCATGCTTTCAGGACTTTCATTTTCAGGGATTACTCCTCGTAACCGAAGGTAATCTTCGTGTCCTAGCGCGTACAGTAGGGCAACCCACGAACGATATAAACCAAAGCTCTCCAAAATATGGGGAAGAAAATCCAATCTTTTCAGTTCCCAAAAATCAGTCCTCAACAGCAAAAGGCTAAGAACATCATCTTGCGCCTCTCTCTGGTTTATGAAGAACTCTTTACGATTACCCTCTAGAACCAGGTGGTGAGCAATTAGAGATGCTAGGTCTATCCATGCAAGAGCATGGGGTACCCGCCCGAGCTGGAGTTCTAACCAGACCAGCCTTTGCAAACAGGTAAGTGCTTGAGGCACAATCCTCCCGTGCTTCCAGTATTCCGTCAGTGTTTGGTTGGCAGCCACGAGCATATTTGCCCGAGCGGCCCAGAGGAGCCCCGCCGATTCATATGCTAAACCGCAACCAGCCAACGCGGTAACCCACTCTGCGCGATATTCATCCATCGCGAGCTTCTGTTGAGCCCGACCAAGTAGTCGGATCACATCGTACTTTTTGCCTGCTCGCAGCTTCTGGTAGCCGCGCTGTAGAAGTACGCGGCCAGCCTCACCTTCGCTGGCTCGGTGCTCCGTTAAACTGACTACAAGCTCAAATAACTTATCGTATTCCGCATTGTCAGGTAAATGTTTGCCTAGCTCTCGTATAATTTTGGTTATCGGCTTTACGGGAAATTGTGCCAAATGTTTACTTGCAATAAGCGCATCATTAAGGCTTTTGAGAACCAGATCCAGAGGGATACGCTTCGCTGTGGCTTCCGATAGGTCCATGAGTATTTTGCTTGTGCGCGCCTGCAAGGCGTTGTTTGGTCGTTGCTTGTCAGAAGCAGCTCTGTCGAGTTGGGCTTTTAGCTTATCGGTTCGTCTATCCAACTTGGCGGCTGCGGCGGTAAGCTTCTGTTCCAGCACCGTTGTGTGTAGAACAGTCCAGAGATTGGCGAGGAGTTCAAGATCCGTGGCCTCTTTACTGTCGACGCCTAGTTCTTCGACTTTTTCGTACAGCTCATTTAGTTCCTGGAAATCGTCGTACCACCAGAACGCTGTCCACGCCCTGGCGTAAGCAATTCGCATGCGCTGCTGACGGTCGTTTACCTTCTCGGCTATCCGCTGTGCCCGCAGGAAGCGACCTTCAACCTCAGTCCTAGGTAGCTCAAGTCCGCGGGCGAGCAGAGCTGCTTCCAGACAATCTTCCGCCAGCTGGTACTCCACGCCTTCATAGCGGGAAGAGTCATTAATCTGCTCCTCAATCTCCTTTAGTTCTACCTGCCGTTCAGTATCGCGAGGCCCAACCCTCTTGGTCGCAGCTTCATCGTAACCTGTGAGCTTGAGTGTATCTGCGGCAAGTCGAAACCGCTCGTGCTCAAAAACGCACTTCATGATCCATGAGCGATCCAGTATCCGAACAGCGACTTTGTAATCTTTCTTTAGCTGGTCCTCGATTTGCGCTCTCGCTTTGTCCTTTACGAACTGGTTCGTGATGAAATAAATCAGGCTGTAGCCCCGTTTTGTGTTTATAATTCCCTGCACATCAGATTGCATTTTTGGGTGCCAGTCCCGCTTTGCGCTGAAGGCAAAAGCCCAACGTTCTCGGCCAGCTTCGCTGGCTATTCCCTCATACCATCGGAGGGCAATCTCGTCGGCGACCGGATAGGTCTCAGCATCCACTTTACTATCACCGCCACCGATTGGGCCTGTCTGGGTAATCAAGTTCGGGCAAATCTCCTTTTCAGCTAAACGCCGACAGAAGTGCTCAAATTCGGTTTCCTGTTTTCGGCGGGTTAAGGTTTCCAAGTGATACTCAAAGACCTCGCGAGTCAGGCGGACTTCGCTAACCACTTCAGAGTCTGAAAATAGCTCAGGACGCCTGCCACGCATGAATTTGGAGGGACTGAAATCTTCACCTTTGCCAGCCTGGAGTTCTTCCAAAGTAGGTGCGTGTGTCGTTGATTGCTTTTCCGGCTTGTCACTCATAGTGCTACTGAAAAGCTTAAACTGAACGTACGCCCGAATTCCATCCTAGCGGTCTGCGCCTGAGCGGCGGGCGATGGCCCGTCCGATCAAGTGGCCGGCCAGAGCAAGGCCCTGGGGTCAGACCCTTCAATCTAAACAATCTTGATCGTCGCATTGAATTGTACGACGCATCCATTCCATCCTACTCACGCCTTTGTCCCTACTGCGCAGTGGAATGGCTGTGCAATAAAGAAGGTCTGCTCTGCCTCAGCCTGGGCGATTGCTTTTCGCCACTCGTTCACTTCTTCGGGTTCGAGCATAGCGGCGATGCGCTCTTGCTGAAATTGCAATCTTTCTCTTTCCGAAAAGGTTGCCCACTGCGGAAGCATGGCTAGCTGCTTAAGCCCCGCTTGCCGCATACGCCGATAAAGGCTGGCATCGGCGCAGCCTTCTTTTAAAACGTTTCCACGTTGGGCTTCCGCTTTTTTCTTCAGATCAGCTCTTAATGGCAAATTCACCCACCACGGCATGTCTAGGGACCGTACAATGACTGCAACTCTCCCTCCGCTCTTCGTCACCCGCACACATTCAGCCAGCATTCGGTCCGCATTCCCTTCCTCCATGACGGTACACGCCATAGTGACATCGAAGTGGCTATCCGCGAAGGGCAGGGCTTCTGCGTTGCCTTCCCGCAGTTCTATTGCACCTTCAATGCCTTCCTTCTTCGCGAGGGCCGCCGCCTCCCGGAGCAAATATTGGTTGATGTCAACACCGACGATGTGGTTCGCTCCATTGGTATGCCGGGCCAGCCAGCGGAGGATAACCCCTGACCCACAGCCTACTTCAAGCACGGTCTCCCCGGCTCGTATGCGCGTTTCATCTACCAGACCTCGTACAACCCGCAGATATCCCTGCCCACGAGCTTCGAGGAAAGCTACCATGCCGAGCGCCGGGCCACCGACGGTGATCGTGCAATAGCGCGCGCTGAGTAAGGGGAGCAGGGGTTGCCATTGAGAAGGAGCCAGTGCGAGTGGAAACAGCGCTAGCGGGGGACCGGATCCCCGAATGCTGTAGAAAATGTCGGCGATCTCCCCCTCACCCTCTAGGAGTGCCACCTCTTTGAGCCTTTGTTGCTGTTCGATGAAGTCCACCATGGCGGCGCCAACCTCCTTTGTGCGGTCCGCGATCACATCTGCCCACAACGGACTGAAATAGTCGGCGAGGTCTATTAGCTTCGTGCCCGGTAGACTTGCCACGGCTCGGTGTACCTCTTCAGCAGGTTGGCCCTGGTCACCAGTGATGACCAAGAGCCGGGAGGTATTCGGACGTAGAGCACTGACCTTCATACCCCAAGGACAAACAAGAGTAAGGGATGAGACGATGTCCGGATGTGAAGTGATCAGGCCAGCCCAGTCGCCAGGCATACAGGCCGCGAAGTGGGCCCGCTCGATGCCTAAATGCTGAAGCAATTGGATGATACGCTCTTCAACCGCTTGGCTTGCCTGTGGAACCATCTTAGATTTCCCCTGCGGTAGGCCGAATTTATAGCGGTTATAGGCGCAAGATGCAATTGTCCGCCGCTTGAATCTAATCTGGACTAGGTGGCCGCTAAACCGTATCCAGGCGGGTTGGCCGGAAAGGCTCTCCTCGATAAAGTCCAGTATCTGCAGGAACCTGTGGCGGCAAAGGGGCAAGTCTGCCTTGCAAATTATAATCTTTAGGATATACTTTGCTTTATGAATAAATCGTTGAAGAGCGTACTGGCCAGGAACCTGAGGGCCTTGCGCCTTCGGGCAGGGCTATCTCAGAGCGATCTGGCTAGAAAGGCTGGCACGCTGCAGCCGCGAGTCGCCGTCATGGAGTCAGCGGACAATACCACTCTCCCTGGGTTTGAGTGGCTGGGACGGGTGGCAGAGGCCCTCGGAGTCACGGTATCCGATCTGGTTTCTGAGAGAGCAGGGCCGGAAGCGAACTCCCTGCCCGATCTTCCCGAGGACGGAGACAATCTGGCAGCGCACCTTAAAGAGCTCGGGGCGCCGCTCACCGGGCCTTCCAGAAAGAGCCGGGCTTTCAGCCCAGAAGCGGTGGTTCTCGGAGTTCTCCGCAGGGTCCCATCATCGCGCATGGTGGAGTGCTTACCAGGACTCCTTTTTAAAAAAGAGATGGATCACGAAAAACTGCTGAGGGTGGCGAAACGGCGGGGCTTGGTCAACCGACTTGGCTTTGTCGTGGACGTGGCTGTTACCCTGGCCGAGGAGAAGGGGGATCGGGAAAAAGCCTCCCGCCTGCGCGCGCTCTCAAACAAGCTCTGGACCGAGAGGTATAAAGAAGCCGAGGAATTTCTCATGAGTGAAGCGCCTGAAGACCCCGAACTCCGGAACTGGCTTAAGAAGAAAACGCCCCGCGCCGGAAAGAAATGGGGGGTTTATGGCGCCTATAGCCGGGAACGTTTCCGTGAAGCCCTTAAACGAGCCGCTTGAGACCTTCCGTCTCCGTCTTCAGGAAGCCAGATCCAAAATAGATCGGCCGATTGACATTATTCTGATCGGAGGGGCAGCGGCCCTTCTCAGCGGCGCTGTAAACCGGGTAACAGAGGATATCGATATTCTCGCTTCCAGTGAGACGGTCAGGATGCTTAGGGGGGCGGGGATCTTGAGGTCTCCCATTCAACCCGTCGCCGATTCGTTTCTCTGCCTGCACCCGGACCATCGCAAGGCCTGTATCTATTTGCGCGACCTTTCCTTCCCGCCCAAGATCAGAGTCTATCGACTCTCGCCCTTGGATCTTGCCATCTCCAAGCTCTCGCGCTTCCAGCAGGTCGACATTGAAGATATTGAGGCGATCCTAAAGAAGGAAAAGATCACCAAGAAAAAGCTTCTCAAGCGCTATGCCACTGCCAGGGCTTACTACACCAACCCTAAAGCGACGGATTTCAATATGAGGCTGCTTATCAGAAAAGTCTACGGTGAAGATTTCGATCCGAAAAGGGACCTACCTCAGCCCGAAGGAGGACCGTAGTAGGCTTGTTGATGACCGCTAGAAGGGGAAAATGGTTCCTGACACCCTTTCTGGTTGCATGAACAAAACCAAGTTTGCCTAAAGCTCGGATAAAGCGCGTTTTACTAACAGCGGGGAGTTTCAACCTGCCGCTCGGATTCGAACCACTTCCAGATTAGATCGATCTTCTGTAGGGCTGGGGTCAGACCCTTCATTCTAGACAATCTTGATCGGCACATTGAATTGATCAACGCTTGAATCGAATCTGGACTAGGTGGCCGCTAAACCGTATTCAGGCGGGTTGGCCGGAAAGGCTCTCCTCGATGAAGTCCAATATCTGCAGGAGCTTGTGGCGCAGCTCGCCCAAGTAGGGACGTGGAAGCGGGCCAAGTTTGCGGTGCAGCCGCCGGTTATCAATAGCCTTGATCTGATCCACCAGTACATCCGAGGCATGCTTAAGCCCGGAGATCCCTTTTGGCACAGCTACACGAAGAGGATTTTCGAACCCGGCGACCTTTGTCGTCAGAGGGCAGACAATAGTGGATGCGTGGGCGCGGTTTAAGGCGTCTGTTTGGACGACGACAACAGGGCGTACTTTTCCTGGCTCCGTGCCAAACCGGGGATTCAAATCGGCCATGTAGAGATGGCCGTACTGAGGCCTCACAAATCCTCGGGGAGATCTTCAAGAAGCTCAGTTTCCTGAAGATATTTAAGATGATCAGCTCCCAGGCGACGGGATGCTTTGCGATAGTCGCGCTCTAATAACTTCCGAGCATAAAGCGCGTTATAATGGCTTAACGCCTTTCGGATGTAGGTGTTGCGAGGAAGCTTAAGCCGCTTACGGATCTTTTCCGCCTCCTGATAGGTCGGATCATCAAGCTTAAGGGAGAGAGCTTTAGCCATAAACCTGCCTCCTTAGATGGTATCACCAAAAGTATATACCCAAGCCAAATAAGTCAAGAGGTGCGACCGAGGAGCAGTTTTGCTTTAATTAGCAGCGGGACTCGTGTATACGTGGCTGAATATGTCGGCGTTACTTGGCAGAATAAGAGCCCTGCCTATGGCCTGGGTGGTCCTCGGCGCGGCTTTCGCCATGCAGATGGTCTTTTCCGGGGTCCACTTCGCCTTCGGAGTCTTTCTCAAACCCGTCGCGGAGGAATTCCAGTGGGGGCGCGGGGCCACGGCCTTTGCCTACACGCTTCTCTGGTGGGTCTCTTCTCCCGCCGGGCTTCTGCTCGGCTGGCTGTCGGACCGGATCGGCACCCGTAAGATCCTAGTGTTCGGCGCGATCGCCTTCGGCCTGGGGGTCTTTCTTTCGAGCCGGATCGAAAGTCTCTGGCAGTTCTACCTCTACTTCGGCATCCTAGCCGGGATCGGCAGGGGTGCTGACCGGGCGCCTTTGCTCTCCGCGGTGCTGCAATTTTTTCGGCGTCGAAAGGGGCTGGCGGTCGGCATCACGCTTTCTGGGACCGGTGTCGGGACGCTGCTTTTTCCTTGGCTGGCGCGTTATATGATTACGGCCGTAGATTGGCGCGCCGCCTTTGCCGCCATGGGTCTTCTCAGCTGGCTCATCCTGCTGCCGGCGGCCTGCATCATAAGAAAGCCAAAGACCGGAGAAGGCGAGCCGGAGAGCGCCGACGCCAAAACCCGCCACACAGAGGCCAAAGGGATCCTCGGCCGAGAGAACCAAGACTGGACGGTCGCAGAGGTTCTCAATAACCGGGTCTTTTGGATCTTCGTAGCGACCGGGCTTGCGTGCTGCATCAGTCACTCGCTTCCTCTGGCCCACATCGTAGCCTACGCCTCGGACCGAGGCATCACGGACTTGAGCGCCGCAGGCATCCTGGGCGTCATCGGCGTCTCCGCCGCTGTCGGCCGCCTTATGTGGGGGGTTACCTCAGATATTATCGGGGCAAGAAAGACTGTCTTTTGCTGTATCGCTCTGCAGACGCTGGCGATGTTTCTGGTGGCGTTCGCGAACAGCCTGTCGACTTTTTATTTATTCGCGGTCGGCTTTGGCCTCGCCTACGGCGGAGTTCTGCCGCTTTACGCGGTTGTGACGCGCGAGCTTTTCGGCATGAGGCGCTTCGGCACCGTGTACGGAATGCATTCCTTCGTTACCAGCTTCGGGATGGGGGGCGGAGGGATCGTGGGCGGATATCTATTCGATTTTTCCGGCAGCTACTTTATCCCGCTCATGACCAGCACCGCGCTCGGCCTCATAGCCACCGGCTTTGCCGCCCACCTGGCCTTTCTCAAAGAGCCGGGCGACCGGGCACACGAAAAAAGCCTCCTGGTTGAGACTGCTGCACGCGCCGAGGCGTAGATCCCAATATTTTTTATGCCGCGGCCGCTGCTTTTTTAGGCGGATACTTCTCGCACAGCTTCTTCCAGTTGGCAGCCTGCTGCTTGGCGTGCTCGATAATATCCGGCGGAATAATACGAAACGGCGGCCGCAACGGTCCGGCATAGCAATAGCCGGACTCGTTGATCGCCAGCTTATGCGCATTCTCCCGCCAAAAGAGATCGCCCGGCCTCCCGGGCGCCTTGTAAGCGGCATCCATGTCCAGACAGATCTCCTTCGCGGTCTCCCAGTCGCCAGCAAAGCAGGCATCACGCAGGCGCAGCACCGGCCACGGCCCCATCCAGGCTGAGATCGACCAGCATCCGACCGCCCCGAACATCATATAGGGGTAGCACTGGTTCTGATTACAAAAAACGCTCATCTTGCCCTTCACGATCTTCATCAGCTCCATGAAGGCGACCGGGGTCCGATGGCTGTCCTTCATGGCAACGACATTGGGCCGGGTCACCAGCTTCGCGAATGCTGAGACCGGAAGCGTGACCCGGTGCAGCGGGGGATTGTGATAGATGGCGATGCCAAGCTTGGGAAAGGCATCTGCCAGATCGAGATAAAATTGCACCGCATTGTCGACCGTGGAAGGAAAGTAAAACGGCACTGCGCAGAGCACGCCATCGGCGCCCGCCTGCTCGGCAAATTTCACCTGCCGCATCGTTTCCCTGGTGTTGAGACTCGTGCATCCAATAAAAACCGGCACGCGCTTGCGCACGGTACCCAGGGTAGCCTCCATGAGTTTTTTCTGCTCTTCCCATAAAAGCGTGTGGCATTCGCCGAAGCTGCCCATGGTGGCGATGGCATTGACGCCGTCGCGAATGATCTTATCCACGGCCGCCTCCAGCGCCGCCGTGTCGACCGTGTCCGTAGCGCCGGGAGAAGAACCGTCAGGGGTGGTAAACGCCGGCATCATCGCCATGACGCCTTTTAAATCCTCCGCTCTGATCATAAAAATATCCCTCCATTCTCAGACTTTACTAATACCGGCCCTTTTCCTTGTCAACTTGAAAGCGAAGTCTCCATCTCACCACACTGGAAGACAAGTTATCTCCTCACGAGGGAAAAAGGATCCTCGCCTTTGGACCTGATGATGTAGTAGGAGGTGATCACCACCCCCAGGGTAATAAAGCTATCGGCAAAGTTAAAAGCAGGCCAATGGAATTGGGACCAGTAAAAATCCAGAAAATCGATCACCTCGCCGTAAACAACGCGGTCGACGAGGTTGCCGATGGCCCCGCCCATGATGAAAGTAAGGGCCGTGATCAAGCCTTTCTCGCTTTCCGGCAACCGTCGCAGCATCATTCCAATGAAGCCGATCGCCAGGAGGGAAAACACAATGAGTATGGGAAGACGATAAGCCGCGTCGCTCCCGGCGAGAATACCAAAGGCCGCCCCGGTGTTGCGGATATAGGTAAGACTAAAGAGGTTTTGGATAACCGGGATCGAATGGTTCAAAGCCATTGTGCGATCCACGATGAATTTAGAGATCTGATCCAGCAGGATGATAAAAACCAGGAGGCTAAAAACGATTTTGCCTTTCGTCCTCAAGCCAGCACTCCAGGGCCCAGGACAGCGGAGCAGCGGGGACAGACCATGGTGGGCTCTTTGACATCCTTATCATATTTCCAACAGCGCTCGCACTTTTGACCCTGTGCCTTAAATACCACTACTGGGCCGTTGAACAGCGGGCTATCGTACATCCTACCTTCTCTGCCATCTACGTGAATGATGCTAAATGATCCTGCCTGTCCGATCGTTTTTCGAATGTCTTTCGCCCGCTCCCAATCAAAATTAAAGGGTGTTTCACCCCGTTCAACTTTAACCTTCGACACGATGAGAATATCCCCCCATGTTTGTGCCCCTTGAGCCCCAAAGATTTCTTTGGGGCCGGAATCGTACATGTCCGGATAAATTAGAACTTCGGCATCCAAGGAATGTCCAACTATATGCCCGATAATGTTTTCGCCCTCTGGTGGTTTTCTGGATTTCTCTAGGGCTTTAAGTATTTCATCCCGCATCCTCAACACCTGATCCCAACTATCTGTCAATTTCTCGTCAATCAATGCAGC
>Ga0209211_10002998_pt1 | contig 28219 bp, 29 predicted proteins | sample RifGroA2_FD_183992 | JGI IMG/M metagenome (GOLD analysis project Ga0209211, IMG submission 183992) | Groundwater microbial communities from Rifle, Colorado, USA - Groundwater A2 (SPAdes) (version 2) | ecosystem: Environmental > Aquatic > Deep subsurface > Groundwater | place: Rifle, Colorado...
TCGACATCACGACGCGGGAGACGGTTCTCGCCGGCCGGGCCTTCGGGCCGGCAGGCGCCTACGAGAAGATCGCGGGCATCATCCACTTCGCCGTGGATCCCGGCCACGGGCTCCACCGGGCGATCACCGATCTGGCGTTGGCCCAGCGGCGCCCCGACGGGCGCGTGGAATTCTGGGCGGACTTCTACCTGCTCCAGCCGGCCGATCCGGCGCGGAGCAATCGCCGGGTTCTCCTGGATATTCCGAACCGCGGGCGCAAGGTCGCGCTCGGCACGTTCAACAGCGCCGTGCGCGTGCCGGACCCGAGCGCGCCCGAGGACTTCGGCAACGGCTTCCTGATGCGCCACGGGTGGACGGTCGCGTGGTGCGGCTGGCAGCCCGATGTCCCGCGCCAGGACGGGCTCATGGCGCTGGGCGCGCCCGTGGCGAAGGGCGCGACGGGCCGGCTCCGCTGCGAGTGGCGACCCAACGCGCGCGTGGACGTGTTGCCCCTGGCCGACCGCTACCACATCCCGCATCCGGCCGCGGATCTGTACGACCCCGAGGCCGCCCTGACCGTGCGGGAGCATGCCGGTGCTCCGGCTGTTGCTGTGCCGCGGAGCGTCTGGCGCTTCCGGCGCCGCGAGGGCTGGAGCTTCGTCCCCGACCCCTCGCACATCCACCTGGCCGGCGGCTTCGAGCCGGGGAAGATCTACGACCTCGTCTACCGCTCCCAGGATCCGCCGGTGGTAGGGCTCGGGCTCCTGGCCGTGCGAGACACGGCCGCGTTCCTGCGTGGGGGCCTGGCGCAGGACGGGAACCCGTGCGCGGGGCGCATCGAGCGCGCCTACGGCTTCGGCGTGTCCCAGAGCGGGCGCTTCCTGCGCCATTTCCTCTATCTCGGGCTCAACGAGGATGAGGCCGGCCGCCAGGTGTTCGACGCGGTGATCCCGCATGTGGCCGGCGCGCGGCGCGGCGAGTTCAACATGCGCTTCGGCCAGCCCTCGCTCAACGCGAAGGAGAGCGTGGGCAGCCTCTTCCCCTTCACTGACGACGACCAGGCCGATCCCGTGACGGGTCAGCGCGACAGCCTCCTCGGCCGGCTGCGCGAGCGCCGCACGACGCCGAGGATCTTCAGCATCAACACCTCGGCCGAGTACTGGCGCGGCGACGCCTCGCTGATCCACACCGACGTCGAGGGGCACGCCGATGTGGCGCCGCCCGCCGACGCGCGCATCTACCTCTTCGCCGGCACCCAGCACAACCCCGGCGCCCTGCCGCCACCCGCGGCCGACCCCAACACCGGTGGGCGGGGGTTTCACCCATTCAACGTGGTGGACTATGCCCCGCTGCTGCGCGCCGCGCTCGTGAACCTCGACCGCTGGACGATGGATGGCGTGGAGCCACCGGCGAGCGTGTTCCCGCGCCTCGCCGATCGGACGGCGGCGGCGGCCGAGTCCATCTCCGCCGTGTTCGGCGCCATCCCGGAGACGCGCTTCCCCGACCGGATCGAGCGCCCGATGCGTCTCGACTTCGGCGCGTCGTTCGAGCAGGGTATCGTGTCGGAGCTGCCGCCCAAGGTCGGGGCGCCCTTCGCGACGTTCGTCTCCGCGGTGGATGCCGACGGCAACGAGGTGGCCGGCATCCGCCCGGTGGAGCTCCTCGCTCCCCTGGGAACGTTCACCGGATGGAACCCGCGCCATCCCTCCCAGGGCGCGCCGGGAGACCTCATGAGCATGATGGGCTCGACGCTTCCGTTCGCGCGCACGGCCGCGGAGCGCGCGGCATCATGCGACCCGCGGCCTTCCATCGCGGAGCGCTATCCGTCCCGCGCCGACTATCTGGGATGCGTCCGCGAGGCCGCCGAGGCGCTGGTGGCAGCGCGGCACGCGCTTGCCGAGGACGTGGAGGCGATGGTCGAGCGCGCGGCGCAGCAGTGGGACCTCTTCCATCACGGCCTGACCAGCAACCCGGCATAGGGCCGGCGAGGAGATCCATTACCATGGCGAAGCGGCGCTACACCGTGGGCATCGTCGGGCTCGGCTTCGGCCGCGCCCATATCCCGGCCTTCCAGTCGCAGGGCTGCGACGTGGTCGCCGTCTGCCAGCGCGACGCGGCGAAGGCCCGCGAGGTGGCGCACCGCTACGGCGTGCCCCGCATGTTCGAGCGCTGGGAGCAGATGCTCGAGCAGGCGCGCCCCGACATCGTGGTCATCGCCGCTCCGCCGGCGGTCCACCATGTGATCGCCGTCGAGGCGCTGTCCGTGGGCGCGCATGTGCTGTGCGAGAAGCCGCTGGCGATGAATGCCGGCGAGGCGCGCGCCATGATCGAGGCGGCCTCCCGCGCCGGGCGCGTCGCCATGACGTGCTTCAACTGGCGCTTCCCCGCGGCGATGCAGCGGCTGCACGCCATGGTGGACGCGGGCTTCCTCGGCCGGCTCTTCCACGTGAGCGCGCGCTACATGGTCCCGCGCTGGGCGGACGAGACGGCGCAGCCCACGTGGCGCATGGACCGGACGCACGCCGGACACGGGGCCATGGGCGATCTCGGCGTCCATCTGGTGGATCTCATCCGCTGGAACTTCGGCGAGCCGGTGCGCGTCTCGGCCAGCGCGGGCATCGCCTATCCCACGCGCACCGTGCCCGGCGGAGAGAAGCCGGCCGACACCGAGGACTTCTGCACGGTGATGGCCGAGCTCGCCTCGGGGGCGCAGGCGACCTTGCAGGTGAGCCGGGCGGCGCGCGCCGCCAACGAGCAGGCCCTCGAGGCCTACGGCAGTCTCGGCGCGCTCCGCTACCGGCTCGCGCGCGAGGGCGGGCGCTGGTACCGCGGCGAGCTCCAGGCCGCTTCGGGGACGACCGGGTTCGCGCCCGTGAAGGTGCCGGCGGGGCTCCCGCGCTCGGCGGGCGAGGGCGATCAGATCGAGGTCACGGGCAAGGCCACCATCGGCCCGCTCGTGAAGCGCTTTCTCGCGGCCATCCGGAAAGGGCAGAGCCCGTCGCCCTCGTTCGAGGACGGCATGCGGGCGCAGGCGGTGCTCGATGCGGTGGCGGCCTCCGCGGGCCGTGGCGGCTGGGTGAGCGTGGAGGGCGCTCCGCGCTGAGGGCGACGCGGGTCGCCGGAGCCCTCAGGCGGGGTCGGTGAAGCGCGGCGGGCGCTTCTCCACGTTGGCGAGGACGGCTTCGATCTGGTTCGGGGAGCGGATCAGCGAGAGCTGGATCGCCTCCTCGAGCCGCAGGCCCTCTTCCAGGCTCACGAGCCCCGCGCGGTCGAGCAGCCGCTTGGCGGCGCGCACCGCATCCGGCGAGCGGCCCGCGATCTCCCGGGCCAGCCCGAGCGCCGCCTCGCGCGGGCTGTCGCTGACATGCGTCGCGAGCCCCAGCGCCACCGCCTCGGTGCCCGACACGATCCGCCCGGTGAAGGTCAGCTCCTTGGCGACATCCAGCCGGGTGAGGCGACGCAGGGTCTGGCTGCCTGTCATGTCGGGGATGAGCCCCCACTTGACCTCCATCACCGAGAGCTGCGCGTCCGGCGTCACGAAGCGGATGTCGGCGCCCAGCGCGATCTGCAGCCCGCCGCCGAAGGCCACGCCGTGCACGGCGGCGATCACCGGAACGGGCAAGTCCATCCACACCGAGGCCGCCTGCTGGGCGTAGTTGGCGGCGGCTCCCGGCTCGCGCCGGAGGAGCCTGCGCGCCCCGTCGCTCCCCTCGGCCAGCGCCGCGAAGCTCTCGAAGTCGAGCCCCGCCGAGAACGCGCGCCCCTCGCCGGAGAGCACCACGGCGCGGAGCGACTTCTCGCCCGCCAGCGCCCGCCCCGTCTCCACGAGCGCCTCGAACATCGCGAGGTCCAGCGCGTTCATCTTGTCGGGGCGGTTGAGCCGCACCTCGGCCACGCCGTCCTGCGTCGCGACGATCACCCGGGTTGTCATGGGCAGGCAGCCTCCGTCATGTGCTCGAGGATCGGATAGAAGAGATTGCGGGGCTCGGCCTTACGTTCCGGCTTCAGTCGGACGGTAGACCGTGATGGCTTGCACGCGCCCGAAGTCCGAGTCGTTGGACGCCAGCGCCGTGATCCCGAGCCGCTGCATCGTTGCCAGGTGGTAGACGAAGATGTTCGCGTCGATGAAGATCCGCGTCCCTGTCCGGACATCCGCGAGCGGCCGGTGCGCCCGGACCGGCATCAGGGAAGGAACTCGTCGCTCTCAGCCACTTCCTCGACGAGCGCCGCCGGTGCCGGGATGAGCGCCCGGCTCCCGGCCACGGCGTCGCGGACGGGCGCGATGGTGACCCTGACCCGTTGATGCTCCTCCAAGTCCACGGCTTCGAGGAGCTTGAGGACGCCGTTCTCGAACACCGCCTCGATGATCCTGGGCATGCCCCCGACCTCCCATCCGGGCTTGCGCGTCCTGGCGGGTTAACGCGAGCCAGCACGCCTCCCCTCGCTTGACAGTACCACCGGCGGGGCGGCCAGGGCTACAGCGCCGCCAGCTCCGTGCTGGCCTGGTCGAGCCAGAGCGCCATGCCCATCTCGCGGAGCATGGTGATCGCCGTCGTGAGGTGCTCGCGGGCCCGGGCGGGCTGTGTCGTCTTGCGATGGAGGCGGCCCAGGCCGAGGTGGCAGCGGGCTGCGAGCGGGCGCGCGCCCAGCTCCTCGGCGAGGGCCAGCGCCTCGCGGTAATGAGCCTCGGCGGTGCCGGCGTCCGGCGGATCGGCGTGGGCGGCGGCCTCTGCCACGGCGCGCAGGGCCCAGACCTCGTTGCCCCGCTCGCTCCGCTCGCGAGCGAGCGCGAGGGCTCGCCGTCCCAGCGCCATCCCGTCATCTATGCGACCGGGGAGGACATTCACCTCGCCGAGCCAGGCTGCGAGCACAGCCTCACCGTTTCTGTTCTATGTCACCATGTCGAGAGAGAGGCCAGCCGCGTCATCGCATCCATGCAGCCGACCGAACTGACCTGGCCGCTAGTCCTCGACAAGCACGGTGATCGCGGCACACGCAATCAGCGTGTCGGCGCCTGGGACGCGGAGGCCGCCGTCGACAGGGCAGACCGTGACTTCGCCGAGGGGAAGCTCCCGCTGCACCTGCTCGATGTCGACGGAGTCGGGATCGGGCACGCCGACCGTCACGTCGATGAGGATGCGGCCGCCGCCTTCGAGGTACGTCTGCAGGAGCGGAAGGCTCGAATGCCGGATGGCATCCGAGACCGCCCGGCATGCGGCCTTCGTGCTGTCTCGACCGTGGACGTCCACACCCATCCCGAACTCGTGCACCAACGCCTTTGCGCTCACGTGCTGTCCTCCGATCGATTCAGGCTTTGCTGCGCTCGCCCCGCCCGTCGGGGCGGCGATGCCGGCGCGTCAGGCGGTGGGCGGCTTGAGGTGGTAGAGCGAGCCGACCACGCTCGGCCCGTAGCGCCCTGGCGCGAAGACGGCCGTCAGGGCGGCGCGGGCGCGCCAACCCGTGCAGTGGCCGGGCGCAACAACCTTGGGGCGGATGCGGTCCTGCAGGTCGCGCACGGTGGAGGCGATGCGCGCTTCCATGGCCTTGCCGCTGAGGTGGTATCCCCCCAGCACGACATCGATGGGGGCATCGGGGAACACCCGTTGGGCGGCCAGACACGCGTTGACGACCCCCGCGTGGGAGCAGGCCGACAGCACGGACACGCCGCGGCCGCGCACCTCGGCCGCAACGAACCGTTCGTCCAGGATCAGCGGATCGGGCTCCAGGCGCTCGCCGCGCAGGCTGTGGTGACCCACCAGGCCCGTCTCGTAGGCCGTCACGCGCTCGATCTGCCCGCTCCCCAGGAAGAAGCCGCCGCACAGCCCGTGGGCCTCGCCGTGCTTCACCACCCGCCCGCCCGCCGCCTCGATGGCCTCGAAGCGCGGCTCGGGCGGCAGCAGGATCAGGATTCCGGAGGGTTGCTGGATGCCCCGCTGGTCGGGCCGGTCCGGGTGCAGGTCCACCCAGGGCGCCGGCAGGCCGGCCGGGGCGCGCGCCTGGGCGATGGCCGCCACCACCTCGGGCAATGCCCCGCTGTGGTCGTAATGCCAGTGGGAAAGAAACACGCCCTCGATGCGAGCCAGGTCCAGCCCCAGCTTGGCCGCGTTGCCCAGCCACACATCGGGAAAGGGCCCCACGTCGAACAGCAGCGTGTGCTCTTCCCCGCCGCGCCGGCCGGTCACCAGCGCGGAGAAGCCGTGGCAGGCGCAGCAGAGGTGGTCGAACACCGTCTTGCAGGGCTGGCCCTGGTGTTCGCGCACGGTGGGCAACCGCATCGCCAGGAGCGTGCCCTCGGGAACCTGCGGCACGCCCTCGTCCACGCTGGAGAGCGTATCGGTCTGGTTGTCCACGACCACCAGCAGGCGCAGCTCATCCAGCGGGGTCGGCCTGGCGATTGCCATGCTACTTCTTTCGGCCGTACTTGCCGGTCAAGGTGGCCTTCCCGATCGAGTTGGCGTTGACCATGAAGCCGGCGAGCGAGGCGGTCGCCCCCTTGGCCAGATCGATCTTCTCCACCTTCAGCGCGTGGAGCGTGAAGTTGTAGCGGTGCGGCCTGTCGCCCGCCGGGGGGCAGGGGCCACCCCAGCCAGGGCCGCCGAAGTCGGTGGTGATCTGTTCCGCGCCCTGCGGCAGGGTGCTGCCGTCGGCCTTGCCGGCATCTTTCTTCAGCTCGGTGACGCTCGCCGGAATGTTGACCACCAGCCAATGCCACCAGCCGGCGCCGCCCGTGGGCGCGTCCGGATCGTGGACCAGCAGCGCCAAGCTCTTCGTGCCCTTGGGCGCGCCAGACCACGCCAGCGCGGGCGACGCATTCTTGCCTGAGCAGCCGAAGCCATTGAACACCTGCTCCTCGGCGATCACGCCGTTCGGCTTGATGTCGGGGCTTGTCAGCTTGAACTGCTGGGCCTCGGTCACGCTGGCCACCGCGAGACTGACCGCGAGACCGACCGTGAGGAGAACGCTTCCGACGAGCATCTTGTGGGTCATTGGATCCTCCTTGTCCCTGTGCCGATCGCAACATGGAAGGTCATTCGATAACGGCTGCCTGGAATGCCGGCTCGATGTCATCCTGACGGCGTATCGCCAGGGACTGTAGCTGGACTCCCAGCACGCGAGCCGCCGCCTCTACCTCCTTCAACTCTTCCGCCTTGTCCGGGTTCGTCGGGTTCCAGAGGACCGCTACGCGGGTCAACACCGGCACGGCTTCCTTGACCAGCTGCAACCGTTTCTGGCTCAGCCCCGGGGAGAGCGTGGTCACCCCGGTGACATTCCCGCCCGGACGGGCCAGACTAGCGACAAGGCCGGCCTTCACGGGGTCGCTCTCGGCCACCATGACGATAGGGATCGTCGTAGTGGCTTTCTTGGCCGCACGAACCGCTGCTACACCATCCGTGACGATGACATCAACCTTGAGAGCGACCAGCTCGGCCGCAAGCTCGGGGAGCTGTTCATCCCTTCCCGCAGCGGATCTCGCCTCAAAGCGTACGTTCTTCCCATCAATGTAGCCCAACTCCGAGAGGTAAAATCGGAGCCTGTCAGACAAGTTCAAGGCGAAGAACGTAGGCGTAAGGAAACCGACCCGGTACACCTTCCCCGCCTGCTGCGCCTCGACGGCGAGCGGCGCGGCGAGGAGCGCGAGGGCGAGCACGGAACCGAGAAGGGCGGCGGACAGGCGCCTCATTGGGGATCCTCCAGGGCGAGCCCGGGCGTGGCCACTGCGCCTATCCTACGCGAAGACCAGTGGCAGGGGGCGAGGGGATGCGGCCGCCGAGTACGGGCACCCATAGGGTTGACAGCCTTTGCCCTCACGCGCATAGTGCTTCCCACATCCCGCGGGCAACCCTGCGGGGCGGGAATGCGGCTGGCCGGGAACCCACCACACGACGGTCACGGGAGGGAACGAGATGCCCAAGTACCTGTTCATGGTGTCGTATACGGCGGAGGGCGCAAAAGGGGTGCTCAAGGATGGCGGCTCGAAGCGGCGGGCGGCGGCCGAGAAGGCGGCGAAGGCCGTGGGCGCCCGGGTGGAGTCGTTCTACTTCGCGTTCGGTGACGCCGACGCTTTCGTGATCGCAGAAGCGCCCGACCATGCCTCGATCGCTGCGGTCTCCCTGGCGGTGGCCGCCAGCGGTGGCGCTCGCATCAAGACCGTGGTCTTGATGACCCCCGAGGAGATGGACCAGGCGGCGAAGAAGACCGTCGGGTACCAGCCCCCGGGGAAGTAATAAGGAGCGCGTCGAGGCGCCTGCCACGGGCGTCGAGGCCGCGCTCGGCGCTCGTGGCATCCTAGCCGCCAAGTTCCTTCAGTTCCGCCTCCGCCTGCTCGAGCCACAAGGTCATGCCCATCTCGCCGAGCATGCTCCTCGCGAGGCCGAGGTGCTCGCGCGCCTGCTGAAGCCTCGACGCGCGGCCATACAGCCGGCCCAGGGTGAGGTGGCCCTGAGCGACGAGAGGGCGCATGCCGATTCCCGGCTCCCCGACGACGGCCGCGACCTGGCCCCGGCCCTGCCGCGCCTGCTCGAGGGCCCGGCGGAGCGCTTCGATCTCGGCGTTGCGACCGACGAAGCGGCTCAAGCCACGTGCTGCCACCGCCTGGAGACGCGACCTGACGGCCCCCGTCCCGGTGAGCTCGAAGGCCTCCACCGGCTCACCCAGGGCCTTGACGGCCATGGGCCCGAGCGGTCTTCCCTGGACGAAGCCCTCGGCGAGGTGCAGCGTGTCGGCTGTCACGAGGGTCGACCCGGGCTCGGCGAGCGGCTCCATGCGCGCGGCGAGGTGCGTGGTCTGGCAGACCGCGGTGTAGTCCATGGGGAGACCCGAGCCGATGGAGCGCATGACAACCACACTCGTCACGCGGGTGAGGCGGGTCAGATCGCCGGTCGGATCGCCCTCGGCGGGCCCGGTCACGCGAGGCGGGGCCCAGTAGCCGACGAGGGCGAGTCCCGGCACGCGCGAGAGGACCCTCGCGTTCCTCAGGGTTTGGGCGCACGCGCCCTGTGGCTCCGGCGCGCCCTGACCCGCGCGTCGATGGCGTCCAGGGTCTCGTCGGACACCTTGGGCTTGGCGATCAGCGCGTGGAGATCCTTCCCGGTCATTCCCTTGCCCAGCCGCCCCGGTGGGAAGCCGGGCGCGCGCGACCCTGGGTCGCCCGCGTGAAAGCGATCGAGCGGATGGCAGCTCCGAGGAATTGCAGAAATTCTGTTATGGAACCGGCCCCGGCCGACGTCGAGCGGCTGACGCCGCGGGATCGCTCCGCGAAGGACCGGCCGCTCCTCGCCGCCGCGATCGCAGCGCGGGCGACACACTTCGTCACCGGTGACCTGGCAGACTTCAAGCGCTGGATGGAACCGCGCGCCCGACTCCCCTGCCGGATCATGACGCCGCGGCAATTCCTCACCGAAGCGCGCCCGTGACTCCGGCCCCGCGTCGGAGGCCGGCTCCGGGGAGAGCCTTCTGCCCGGGTCGCTTGACGGAGCGCGGCCGTCAGCCGCGCGGTCGCGTGATGTGGCGGGAGGCGGCGAGGGCGCCCGACCAGGCCACGCCCGCGGCGGTCCACCACATGACCGTGTAGCCCAGGGAGGCGACCAGCACGCCCGCGAACATGGCGCCGGCGGCGATGCCCAGCTCCCACGCCGTGAAGAAGGTCCCCATGGCGCGGCCGCGCTCGTCCGGCGGCACCCGGTCGGTGGTCATGGCCATGAGCGCGGGCTGCGCGGCGCCGAAGCCCAGGCCGTAGACGATCGCCGACAGGACCAGCGTCGAGCGCGTGCCGGCCGCCGCCAGCACGACGAGCGCGAGACCCACGGTGACGAGCCCCGGCACCAGCACGAGCCGCCGCCCGAAGCGGTCGGTCAGGGGGCCGGCCTGGGTGCGGCCCACGAGGGCCGCCAGCGCGAACACCGTGAAGAAGAGGCCCGGGTTGCCGAGCCCCTCGCGCCGGGCGACGAGCGGCACGAAGGAGAGGATGCCGCCGTACCCGAAGTAGAGCGTCAGCAGGAGCGCCGACGGGTAGAGGGCGCCGCGGCTGAAGAGCCCGCGCAGCGAGAGGCGTCCCGGCGGCTGGAGCCCCGCGGGGCGCGTCTCGGGGAGCATGAGGGCCAACGCCAGCGCCGCGGCGGCCACGGCCGCCGAGGTGACGAAGGCGGCGTGGATGCCCCAGCGCTCCGAGATCTCGATGCCGACATACGGCCCGATGGCGAGCCCCGTGGTCGTGGTGAGGCCGAAGATGGCCATGGCCTCGCCGCGGCGCTCGGGCGGCGCGACGTCGGCCACCACGACGCTGCCCGCCGTGGGGCCGAAGCCCATGCCGATGCCGTGGAAGAAGCGCAGCGCCAGGAGGCTCGCCGCGCCCGCCACCGCCGAGTAGCCGAGGGAGGAGAGTGCGAAGATCACCGGGCCCAGCACCACCAGCGGCCGCCGGCCGATGCCGTCGGCCCAGTGGCCCGCCAGCGGCCGCCAGAGCATGGCCGAGAAGGCGAAGAAGCCCTGGAGGAGCCCCACATGCGCCTCTCTCAGGCCCAGCCCGAGGGCGTAGAGGGGGATCAGGGGCAGGAGCAGGTTGAAGGAGAGGTAGAAGAGGAAGACCGAGAGGCAGAGGCAGATGAAGGGCCAGCGGTAAAGAGGCAGGGCGCGGGCCGGGCTCACGAGCCGGGCGGTCAGCGCTGGTACTTCGTGGGCATGCGCCGCGGCGTGAAGAACACCGGCCGCGGCATGCGTCCCACCGCTACCTCGATCAGGACGGGACGATCCAGCTGGATCGCCTCGCGCACGAGCCCGCCCACGTCCGTGGGCTGCGTGGCGCGCATCCCGTGAACGCCGAAGGCCTCGGCGAGCTTCATGAAGTCCGGGTTGTGCAGGTCGGCTCCGTAGGCCCCGCCCCAGCCCTCGTCGAGATCCCGGGCCACGTTGCCATAGGCGTTATCGTTGAAGACCACGGCGACGACGTTGATCTTGTAGCGCATGGCCGTCGCCAGCTCCTGGGCGTTGAACAGGAAGCCGCCGTCCCCCGACACCGAGACCACGGGCCGGTCCGGCCTGGCCACCTTGGCGCCGAGTGCCACCGGATAGGCGTAGCCCAGGTTGCCCGAGTAGGAGGAGGTGAGATAGGTGCGCGGGTGGTAGACGGGCCAGAAGGGGCGGGAGTAGTAGCCGATCTGGGTCATGCCCGCGACGAAGATGGCGTCCTCGGGTGTGCCCGCGCGCAGGCTCTGGAGGATCGCGGCCTGCGGCTCCTGGGTGGCGAGGGCCGCGATTGCTCCGCGCAGCGCCTCGCGCTCGGCCTTGCGCGAGCCGCGCGGCGGCGCCCCCGCGCGGAGACGCTCCAGCAGCGCCTCGAGCGTGGCGCGGCAGTCGCCCACGAGGCCGAGGGTCTTCGTGTGATTCCGCCCGATCTCTTCCACATCGGCGTCGATCTGGATGATCTGCTGCCCCGGCGAGAAGGAGACCACCGCGAGGCGGCTGCCCACCGCGAGGACCACGTCGGCGGCGTGCAGATGCGCCCGGAGCGGCGACTCGCGCCAGAAGGCGGCGCCCAGCGAGAGGTCGCTGTGGTCGCTCAGCGCGCCCTTGCCCTCGGCGGAGGTGACGACCCCCGCCTGGAGATACTCGGCCACCGCCGCGAGCGCCTCGTGGGCGCCCGAGAGATGGACGCCGCCGCCGGCGTAGATCACCGGGTGCGTCGCCGCCAAGAGCATCTCGGCGGCGCGGTCCACGTCCGCCGCGGACGCGCAAGCCCGGACCGGCCGCGCGGGCTCGCACAGCTCGACCTCGCCCTCGTCCTCCATGGTCTCGGGCGCCATCTCGATCTCCACCGGCCGCGGCCGCCCGGTCCGGAGCTGGTACACCGCCTCGCGCACCGCGCTGGGGATGTGGGCGATCTCGAGGACGCGCCGGCGCCACTTGGTGACGGGGGTGATGGCGGCGAGCTGATCGTTGACCTCGTGGAGCAGGCCGATGTTCTTGCCGATGCTCGCCTTCGGGATCTGGCCGGCGATCATCAGAACAGGGGAGGAGGCGGAGTACGCCGTGCTGAGGCCGGCCGCCGCGTTGAGGAGGCCGGGCCCCGGGACCACCAGCGCCGTGCCGAAGTCGCCACCGGCCCGGGCATAGCCATCGGCCATGTAGGAAGTCGCCTGCTCGTGGCGGGTCGAGATCAGCTGGATGCCCGGCTCGTCGCGCAGCGCCGCCAGGACGCCGTAGAGCTGCACGCCCGGGAGGCCGAACACCACCCGGACGCCTTCACGCGAGAGGGACTTGACGAGGGCTTCGCCGCCGGTCATCCGGGCCATGGTCCACGCTCCTCCTGGCGCTGCCGCCTGGTGCAGGGTGTGTGAGAGGGTAGCACGCCTGTCACGGCGCCTCGATCACGCCGCCGGCCGCGAGCGCCTGCACGCGCGCCGGCGCGTAGCCGAGCAGGCCTTGGAGCACCACGCGCGTGTGCTCGCCGACGCGATAGGGCGCGGGGCCGGCGGGCCCTACCGGCTTGCGATCGAGGTGAAAGGGCGAGGCGGTCACGCGCACGCGTCCGCGGGCCGGATGCGGCACGGCCGGGAAGAACTGCCGCTCCGCCAGGTGCGGGTGGGCGACGACCTCGGCCGGAGAGAGCACGGGCGCGCACGGCACGCGCGCGGCGGTGAGTGCCGCGAGCGCCTCCTCCACGGTGGCGAAGCGCCGGATCCAGTCGCCGATGATCCGGTCCAGCGCCGGCCAGTGCTCGCGCCGCGCCGCCGGCGTGGCAAAACGGGGGTCCGCCTGCAACCACGCGCGGCGCATGTCGTCGCCCTGGCGCGGGCGCTCGATCTTGATGACGCGCGCGCCGAGGTCGGCGAGGAGCCGGGTGCAGTAGGGGCCGGCCAGGACCCGCGTGAGATCCAGCACCACGAGGCCCGCGAGAGGAAGCGAGACATCGGACACGCGGGGAAGTATAGCAGAAGCCCCGCCGCCCACTGGACGGCCCAGGGGCCCATTGCGCAGCGTCCCGGGCCGTGGTACCCGTGTAACCGCCTGCGCCGAGGAGCTCGGGCTCGGGCAGAAAGGGGCTGGCGACATGAACACCGCGGTGAAGATCGCACAGACGCTGGACTGCAAGGGGTTGCTCTGTCCCGTGCCGATCATCAAGCTCGCCAAGGCCGTGAAGGCGATCCAGGTGGGAGAGGTGGTCGAGATGCTCGCCACGGACCCGGGCTCGGTGCCGGACATGGACGCCTTCCAGCGCCAGACGGGACACGAGATCGTGAGCCGCGACCAGCAGGGGGACGTGTTTCGCTTCCTCGTCCGGAAGACCAAGTAGCCTTCCCGCAACTTCCAGGAGGACGGATCATGGGTGACCGACCGAAACGACTGGCGATGGTGGCCTCCAAAGGCACTCTGGACATGGCCTACCCGCCGCTGATTCTCGCCACGACGGCTGCCAGCATGGGCTGGGAGACCGGGATCTTCTTCACCTTCTACGGGCTCGACCTCCTGCACAAGGAGCGGATCAAGCACCTGCAGGTGAGCCCCATCGGCAACCCGGCCATGCCGCCGCCGCTGCCGGCGATTCCCGCGCTCAAGGTGCCCAATCTGCTCGGGGTCCTGCCCGGGATGACCGCCATGGCCACCATGATGATGCAGGGGTGGATGGCCAAGGCGAAGATGCCCACGGTCCAGGAGATGCTGGACCTCTGCGTGGATGCGGACGTCAAGCTCTTCGCCTGCGCCACCACCATGGGGGTCATGGGGATCAAGCAGGCCGATCTGATCCCGGCCGCCCAGTGCGCGGGGGCCACGACCTTCCTCGACTTCGCCGGGGACGCCAGCGTGTCGCTCTTCATCTAGCACACTCGCGAGGGTGCCCCCATGATGGTCGGCTTTGCTCCCCGCCCCACTTCCGGAGCCGCCACAGGCATCCTCCGACGTGTCTTTGGCCGGCTCGCCTCTCCGCTGGGTTTCCGTCTCTGGGATGGCACCGAGGTCCGGGTGGGCCAGGGCGAGCCCCGCTGCACCGTGGTGATCCACAGCCCGGAGACCTTCCGCAGCCTCATGCGGGAGCCCTCCCCGGGGCACTTCGCCGAGGCCTACGTGGACAGTGCCATCGACATCGAGGGGGATCTCTTCGCCGCCATGGACGTGGCCAACGAGCTCGAGGCGCTCGATCTGTCCCTCGCCGAGCGGCTGCGAATCCTGGCCGCGCTGAGCAGGCCGTGACCATGCCGGCGCATGACGTGATCGTGGTCGGCGGCGGGCCCGGCGGGAGCACCGCGGCCTGGCGGCTGGCGGCGGCGGGGCTGCGCCCGCTCGTGCTGGACGCCGCCGTCTTCCCGCGGGTGAAGCTCTGCGCGGGGTGGGTGACGCCGCAGGCGCTGGCGGATCTCGAGATCGATCCGGAGAAGTACCCGCTCACCATCCAGCCCTTCTCGGCCTGCGCGCTGGCCTTCGAAGGGGCGCGGCACGAGACGCGCTGGGAGCGGCCCGCCAGCTACGGGATCATCCGCCGCGAGTTCGACCACTACCTGCTCGAGCGGGCGGCCGCGGCCGGCGCGGACGTGCGCTGGGGCATCCGCGTCACCGGCGTGGCTGCCGGGCCGGCCGGCGCTCGCGTCGAGACGGAGCGCGGCGTCTTCGAGGCGCCGGTCCTCATGGGCGCCGGTGGGCATCGCTGTCCCGTGGCGCGCGCCCTCGGCGAGATCTCGGAGCACGAGGAAGTGGTCGTGGCCCAGGAGAGCGAGACGCGGCTGACCCCCGAGTGGCACCAGAGGCTCGCCGCGCTGGGGACTGTGCCCGAGCTGTACGTGGAGCCCGATCTCCGCGGCTATGGCTGGTTCTTCCCCAAGCAGGACGTCATCAATATCGGCATTGGCTGCACCGGCGGGTCGAACGGGAGCCTGCTGCGGCGCCGCGATGCTCTCGTGAGCGCCCTTGGCGCCTCGGGCCGGCTGCCGGCCGATCTCCCGCTCGAGCCCTTCAAGGGGCACGCCTACGTGGTGCGCCGCCGGGCGCCGCGACGCCTCGCCGGGGAGGGGTTCTGCCTGGTGGGCGATGCGGCGGGGCTCGCGCGCGACCTCTCGGGCGAGGGGATTGGCCCGGCGATCCGGAGCGGCCGCCTCGCCGCGGAGGCGGCGGCGGGCCTCCTGCGCCGCGGCGCGGGGCTCGACGGCTACGCGCGCGAGATCGTCCGGCTCTACGGGCCGGGCGAGCCCGGCTGGGTGGGCCAGCGCCTCGCGCGGCTGCCCGAGGCAATCGCGCGCGCGGCGGTGCGGCTCATCCTCGGATCGGGCATGATGCGGCGGCGGCTGGTGTTCGGCACCGTCTTCGGAATGCGAGAGGAGGCGCCATGAGGACGCGGAGCAAGCAGCGGGACGCGCGGGCCATCGCCCATCACTACGACGTCTCCAACGACTTCTACGCTCTCTTCCTCGATCCGCTCATGGTCTACACCTGCGCGTACTACCGCGATCCGGATGGCAAGCTCGAGCAGGCGCAGATGGACAAGCTCGATCTCGTCTGCCGGAAGCTCCGGCTGCGGCCGGGGGAGACGCTGCTCGACATCGGCTGCGGCTGGGGGGCCCTGAGCATCTGGGCCGCCCAGCACCACGGCGTGCGCGCCCACGGTGTGACGCTCTCGCGCGCCCAGGCCGAGTACGCGGCCGAGCGGATCCGGCGCGAGGGGCTCGAGGGGCGATGCCTGGTGGAGTACCGCGACTTCCGCGACCTGCCCGCGGAGGCGCGCTACGACAAGATCGCCGCCGTGGGCGTGATCGAGCACGTGGGCATCCGGAACTACCCGGCCTTCTTCGGCCGCGTGCGCGAGATGCTCGCCGACGGCGGGCTCTATCTCAACCACGGCATCACGCATGAGTTCCACTGGAAGCGGACCAGCCACACCGACTTCCTCTACCGCTACGTCTTTCCCAACGGAGACCTGGCGGGGCTCACCGAGACGCTCACGGAGATGGAGCGCGCCCGGTGGGAGATCCTTGACGTGGAGGGGTTGAGACTGCACTACGCGCGGACCTGTCGCCACTGGGTCGAGCGCCTGGAGGCGCGGGCCGACGAGGCCCGGGCGCTCGTGGGCGAGCGCATCTACCGGACGTGGCGGCTGTACCTCACATGCTCGTCGGCGGCCTTCGAGGGCAGCTCCATCGGGCTCTACCAGGTGCTCATGCGCAAGCAGCGGGACCGGGCGGGCGGCACGGCGCCGCGGACCCGGGAGGACCTCTATCCGCCCGAGGGCCGCTTCGCCTGAACCGCCCACCGGGTGGGGTCGACCTTGGCCGGCCGGGCCTGGGCCCGCCGGCTCACCCCCTGCCACGGGCACCGGGAGACCCCCCGGGGCCCATGCCGCGTCAAGAAAGTTTACGGTTCCCCCCACAGGGGCCGGCGGCGGGCAGTGATCCCTCCGGAAACGTTAAATTATGGTTCTCGGCAGGGAACTTGCTATCCTGACCCCGCAAGTGAGCCGGGTATGACGACACCATCCGACAGTGTCTGGAGCGCAGGCTCGACGAACCGCGGTTGGCAGATGAGGGAGGATATGGCCCGGTTCCTCTTCGTCGTATCGCGCGAGAAGCCCGAGCTCCGCGACTACCTGAGCCGCCACTTCGCCGACGAGCCTGAAGTCCTCGTCACGCTGGACCGCAGGGGTGGGGATCGGCGGCGGGCTGACTGGCCGGCCGACCTGGACCGGCGCCAGTCCCACCGGCGCTGGCGCCCGGACAACGATGAGACCATGAGCGCCGTAGGGGCCGTCATGGTTCCCGTGGAAGAGACCGACAGGCTCATCCGAGACTAACCCGACGGGGCTTTCCTGGCTCCCTGTCGGTCCTGCTGACACCTGCCCCCTTTGTTCTTGCGCCGCCGCTCTGGCCCGGCGATCATCCCGGCATCTGAGGCGCTGCTTCCACCAGGACCCACCCCCGGAGGGACCGCGATGAGCCAGGATCTGCTCGAGACCGTCAAGGACCGCGTGGCCGTGCTCACCCTCAATCGCCCCGACCGGCTCAACGCCATGTCGCGCGGCATGCTCGATGCGATGCTCGAGGCCTTGCCCCGGCTCGCCGAGGACCCCGCGGTCGGCGTCGTCATCCTCACCGGCGCCGGCCGCGGCTTCTGCTCTGGTGGGGACGTCAAGGCCATGGCCGAGGGGACCGAGGTCGGGGAGATGGGGCTTGACGACAAGGCGCAGGCGCTCAGGGCGCGCATGGAAGTCTCCCGCTGGCTCCACGAGATGCCCAGGCCCACCATCGCCATGGTGCGCGGGCCGGCGGCGGGGGCCGGGCTGTCGCTGGCGCTGGCTTGCGACATGCGCGTCGCGGCCGACAGCGCCCGCTTCGGCACGGCCTTCGCGCGGGTGGGCTACTCGGGGGACTTCGGCGGGAGCTTCTTCCTGACCCAGCTCGTGGGGACGGCCAAGGCGCGGGAGCTGTACTTCACCGCGGATCTGCTCGACGCCCAGCAGGCGCTGGCCCTGGGACTCGTCAACCGCGTCGTGCCCGACAGCCAGCTCGAGGAGCAGACGCTGGCGCTGGCCTCGCGGCTCGCCAGGGGCCCGTCCATCGCCTACCGCTACATGAAGCGCAATCTCAACGCCGCCGAGACCGGGACGCTCAAGGATCTGCTGGACCTCGAGGCCTGGCACCACACGCGCTGCGGGATGACGGAGGACCACAAGGAAGCCGCGCGCGCCTTCGTGGAGAAGCGCGAGGCCGTCTTCAAGGGGCGCTAGCCGGACCTATTCACGAACCCGACTTCTGCGTTCCACACCGCCCCTCACCCTGCCCCTCTCCCCCTCCCGGGGGCGAGGGAACCGCACCGACTCCCTCTCCCTCTGGAGGGGGAGGGCCGGGGTGAGGGTGGGGCATGTCTCCGCGCATAATCCGGGCTGGTCGCTGGGGCGCGCCCGGCGCCGGGCTCAGCCCGCTGCCGCCGCCAGCGCCCGGTACAGCGCCTCGCTCGTGATCGGCAGTTCCCTGAGCCGGCATCCCGTCGCATCCGCGATGGCGTTGGCGATGGCGGCGGGGGCGGCGACGATGGGCGGCTCGCCCACGCCCTTGGCGCCGAACGGCCCGGCCTCCGAGGGCACCTCCACCAGCGCGATCTCCACCGGCGGGACCTGGTCGCTCTGGGGCAGGGCATAGTCCATCAGGGTCGCCGTCAAGAGCTGACCCTCGCCGTCGTACACCATCCGTTCCAGCAGCGCCCAGCCCACCCCCTGCGCCACCGCGCCCTGGATCTGCCCTTCGATGGCGGCCGGGTTGAGGGCGCGCCCCACGTCCTGGACCACCAGGTGGCGAGTCACACGCGCGTGACCGGTCTCCGCGTCCACCTCGACCTCCGCCAGATGCGCGGCGAAGGCCGGCGCTCGGGCGATGGTCGCGGTCGAGCCGCGGCCCAGCACGGGCTCGTAGCGCGCGCCGAACTGCATGGACAGCTTGGCCAGCTCCGCGATCGCGACGCCGCGGTCCGGCACGCCGCGCACCCGCACCCGGCGGTCCACCAGCTCGAGGTCCTCCACGGCCGCCTCGAGGTGCGCCGCGGCGATGGCCAGGATCTGTCGCCGTGCCTCGCGGGCGGCGCGCTCCACCGCGGCCCCCACGGTGTAGGTGATCTTGCTGCCACCGCTGGCGCCGGCATAGGGGGCGGCTTCCGTGTCGGCGTTGATCACGGCCACGTCCTCCACGGGGACGCCGGCGGCCTCGGCCGCGATCTGGGCGAACGTCGTGCTGGTCCCGCTCATGTCCACCGTGCCCACCACGATCGTGAGCGTACCGTCGCGGTCCAGCCGGCAGACGGCGCTGGCCGGCTCGATGCCGCCCATCCAGCCGCCCACGGCGATGCCCGTCCCGCGGCGCCCTCGCCCACCGCCGGGAGCGCTCGCGGTGCCGTGGCCCGCGCGCACCTCCTTGAGCCTCAGCAGGCACTCGCGCAGGCCGATCCGGGGCCACGGTCTCCCGTTGGGCATGGCATCGCCCTCCTGCACGGCGTTCAGGAGGCGAAGCTCCAGCGGGTCCATGCCGATGGCGCGCGCCACCTCGTCCATCTGCGACTCGATGGCGAAGGTGGCCTGGACGGCGCCCGGCGCGCGGTAGGCGCCGTTGCCGGGCTTGTGGGTCAGGACCTCGTAGCCGCGGATGTCGAGATGCGGCACGCGGTAGTAGCCGCCGAGCATCAGGCAGGCGATGCTCACCGGGGCGCCGGCGAAGGCGCCCGCGTCGAAGATCACACGGGCGCGGAGCGCGGTGAGCGTGCCGTCGCGGCGCGCGCCCGTCGTCACCTCGATCACGCTCTGGGGCGCGGGCGTCGTGGCGAGGAACTCCTCCGTGCGCGTGAGGACCACCGCGACCGGACGCCTGAGGGCCACTGCCAGCGCGGCCGCCAGGGGCTCGAGGAGGACGAACTTGCCGCCGAAGCCGCCGCCCAGCGGCGTGGCGACCACGCGCACGCGATGCTCGGGGAGCCCCAGCGCCTCGGCCACCTCGGAGCGCGTGTGGAAGAGGGCCTGGGTGCTGGTCCACACGCAGAGCTGGCCCATGGCGTCCACGGAGGCCACCGCCGCGCGCGGCTCGAGATAGCCCTGGTGGACCATGGGGGTGCGGTAGCGGCGCTCCACGACCACCTCCGCCTCGGCGAGCCCGCGGGCCACATCCCCGCGCGAGTACTGGACCGTGCTCACCACATTGGGCGTCGTCAGCGAAGTCACGGCCTGCGCTCCGCCGCCGGCTCCGTGCATGGCGAGCGCCTCCTCGCCGCTGCCCCCCTCTCCGGGCTCGCGGACCCGCGGCGCCTCGGGGCGCATGGCCTCCTCGGGATCGATGGCTGCCGGCAATTCCTCATACTCCACGGTGACGAGCGCGGCCGCATCCTCGGCGAGGGCCTCGGACTCCGCCACCACGGCCGCCACCGGGTGGCCGGCGAAGAGCACCCGCTCCAGGGCCAGCGGGCAGCGGTTGCGATCGGTCGGGTCCTGATGGCGCAGCGGCAAGTCGCGGCCGCCGAAGACGCCGATCACGCCGGGCACCGCGGCGGCGGCCTTGCCGTCGATCCCGACGATGCGCGCATGCGCGTGAGGGCTCAGGACGAGGCGGCAGTGGAGCATGCCGGGAAGCCGCAGGTCCGCGGCAAAGCGGGTGAGGCCGGAGACCTTCTCGCCTCCGTCGAGACGGGGCAGGGAGCGGCCGATGGCCGAGGGTGCCGACATGGGGATGAGACCTCCTCGTTCGGGTGGTCGAAGCCGGTGTATTGTACTCTGTACGCGCCTCGGGGGTTTTCCAGGTGCGGCGGGGCACGTCTTCATTACTGAGATCGTCGACAACACGACAGGGGAGATCAGCGGCGATGCTTGAGCTGGGGCTCGCCGGCTACATCACCGGCACTGCCATCAACTTCGACGGCGGCATGTCCGCCGTCGTCTGAGGAGACATCCGTGACCATGACCGTGAATCGCCAGATCGTGCTCGCCTCTCGCCCGCCGGCCATGCCCACGGCGGACAATTTCAGGCTCGAGGAGACCCCCGTGCCCGAGCCCGGGCCCGGCGAGGTCCTCGTCCGCAACATCTACATGTCCGTGGATCCCTACATGCGCGGCCGGATGGTGGACCGGAAATCCTACGCGACCCCATGGACGCTCAACCAGCCATGCGACGGCCGTGCCGTGGGCCGCGTCGTGCGCTCGAAGCATCCGACGCTCGCGGCCGGCGACTACGTCAGCAGCATGCTCGGCTGGCGCGAGTACTTCGTCTCCTCGGGCCAGGGTCTGAACCGGCTCGATCTCTCCCTGGCGCCGCTCCCGGCCTATCTCGGCGTGCTCGGCGTCCCGGGCTTCACGGGGTGGTACGGGCTCAAGGAGATCGGCCGGCCAAAGGCCGGAGAGACCCTGGTGGTCTCGGGGGCGGCCGGCGCCACGGGCTCCCTCGTGGGCCAGATGGGGAAGATCCTCGGCTGCCGCGTGGTGGGCACGGCGGGCACGGAGGACAAGTGCGCGCATCTCACGCGCGACTTCGGCTTCGACGCGGCCGTCAACTACCGGACGGCGGGCGATCTCCACGAGGCGCTCCGCCAGGCCTGCCCCGGCGGCGTGGACGTCTACTTCGAGAACGTGGGGGGCGCCGTGCTCGATGCGGTGCTGCGCTGCCTCAATCCCTTCGCGCGCATCCCCCTCTGCGGCATGATCTCCCAGTACAACCTGGAGACGCCCGAGCCCGGGCCGCGCTACCTCTTCTCCATGGTCGGCAACCGCGTCCTCATGCAGGGCTTCATCATCGGCGACCACTTCGACCGCTATCCCGAGTTCCTGCGCGAGGCGGGCGCCTGGCTCAAGGCCGGGCGGCTCAGGCACCAGGAGACCATCGTCGAGGGGATCGAGAACGCCCCGCGCGCCTTCCTCGGCCTCTTCACGGGCGAGAACCTCGGCAAGATGCTCGTGAAGCTCGGCCCCGAGGACGGCTAGCCCCCGCGGTCGCCGGGACACGCCGAGCGGGAACATCAGACTCCGGATGATGATGACGTCAGCCTGGTCCGTTGTCGTGCTCGGCGTGCGCTGGCGCGCCCCGTGTGGACTTGGCCCGATTCACGACTGGCGAAGGGTGGGCTAGCGTCGTCTCGACACTCCACCCGGCTACTCACAGAGAAGCCGGATCAGCCATTGGCTTCTACTCATGTTTGAGGCTCGCTCGGAGCAGCTCGACCATCTGGTCGATTTCATCGCGGGACACGGTGAGCGACGGCATGAAGCGAAGCGTGGCCGGTCGGGGCGCGTTGACGAGGAGTCCTCGGTCGAACGCGGCCCGGGCGACTTTCGCGGCGTCGCACTCGTTCAATTCGAGGGCAACGAGCAAGCCACGACCGCGAACCTCACCATGGCCGAGCTCAGTGGAGAGCGTCCTCAGCCGCTCCATCAGGTAATGACCATTCGCCGCGACGGCGTCCAAGAATCTCGGGTCACGCACGGTTTCAACCACGGCGCACCCAACCGCCGCCATGAGCGGCGTCCCGTTGAACGTCCCTCCCTGGTCCCCGTACTCAAAGCAGCTCGCGCTTTCGGCCGCGACCAGCGCGGCGATCGGGACACCTCCGCCGAGCCCTTTGCCGAGTGTCACGATGTCCGGATCGATGCCGGCGTGCTCGTACGCGAAGAGGCGCCCTGTCCGCCCGATGCCGGTCTGGATCTCGTCGACGATCATGAGGACGCCCAGTTGTCTCGTCAGTCGCCGGAGGTCGCGGAGCCAGTCGTCGGTGGCCGGGATCACTCCGGCTTCGCCCTGGATCGGCTCCAGCATGACCGCGACGGTCGCGGGCGTCACCGCCTTCTTCACCGCCTCCAGGTCGCCGAGTGGGACTTTCGGAAAGCCGGGCACTTTCGGCTCGAACAGCGTGCCCCAGCCAGGCTTCCCGGACGCGGCCATCGTCGCCAACGTGCGTCCGTGGAATCCGTGCTGCATCGTGACGATCTCAAAGGCACCCCCTCGATGCCGGGCACCCCACTTGCGGGCGAGCTTGATCGCGCCCTCGTTGGCCTCCGCGCCGCTATTGCACAGGAAGACGTCGCTGAGCCCCGTGCTGTCCGCAAGGAGGGTCGCGAGCCTCGCCATCGGCTCATTGTGATATGCCGGGCTGCAGTTGATGAGTCGCCGGGCCTGAGCCTCCAGAGCATCCAGGATGACCCGGGGGGAATGGCCAAGGCAGTTCACGGCCCAGCCCTGCACGAAGTCGAGGTATTTCTTCCCGTCGCGGTCCCACAGCCAGGACCCCCGTCCCTCGACCATGACGACCGGGGGGCGGTCGACCACTTTCATGACCCGCCGCACGTCGTCGTTCATGCCGCGGGTCCCCCGCGTTGTGGAGCTGGCGCCGCCCTGGAGGGGTCGCCCAAGATCTCCATGAGTCGGTCCGGAAAGCGCGCCTCGCCGAATCCGTACTCCCGGTAGAGGCCGTGGGCATCCCGCGTGAAGAGGGTCCAGCGCCGGAGGCCCTGGAGATCCGGGTGCGACATGATGGCCGCCATCAGCTGCTTGCCCACGCCCCGCCCCCGAGACGACTCGACAACGAAGACGTCGCTGACGTAGGCGAAGGTCGCGACATCGGAGATGACCCGGGCGAAGCCCACTTGGCGCTCCCCATCGAAGGCCCCGAAGCAGATCGAATGGCGGATCGCGCGGGCCATGACCTCGCGCGGGATCCCGGCGGCCCAGTAGGATCGGGACAGGAACCCGTGGATCACGTCGAGGTCGAGCCGCGACGCGTCGGTGGTGATCGAGAGGTCTCCGTGGCGACATTCGTGGAACATCGGATCGGACTCCTCGTGGAATCGGATCGGTCAGGCCTGGGTGCGCCGGTCCAGGCGCGCCGCGGTCAGCGGGGCGAATAGCCGGCGCTCTACCCGGAGCGCGGCTGCCGGGTTGGGCGTGGCGACGAAGACCGTGTCGTCCCCCGCGATGGTCCCGACGACGCCGGGCAGGGCAGCCTCGTCGAGGGCACGGGCCACCGGGTGCGCCTCCCCCGGCGGCGTCTTGACCACGACGAGCGCCCCCGCCGCCTCCACGGCCAGGACGGAGAGCCTCAGAACGCGGTGGAGCGCTTCTTCCCGGCGCGCGGCGGGCACGAAAGGGGACGGCTCCGGCGGGGCAGTGTAGCCCGTCGGGGTCCGGGCCAGACCCAGGTCTTTGAGGTCGCGGGAGAGGGTCGGCTGGGCCACCGTGAAGCCTCGCCGGCGGAGGAGCTGCTGGAGCTCCTCCTGCGAGCGCACGGCCTGGTTCTGGACCAGCTTGAGGATCTCGGCCCGCCGCCGTCGGGCACGTCCGATAGAATATGTATTCATGTGTTAGCATAAACATCTACCATGGGCGACATCAGCCGTCAAGCGCGGCTTCGAGGCGAGCGGGAGGAGGGCTGACCCTCTCTCCCTCCCTCTCCCCTGCGGGGAGAGGGGAAGAGCGAGGGGAGCTCAGGGGCGGTAGCTGATCCGGTAGACGCGCGCGGCGCTCTGGTCGGTGAGGTAGAGCGCGCCGTCGGCGCCCACCGCGAGGTCGATGGGGCGGCCGTGGACGCGCCCGTCGGCGAGCCAGCCCGTCGCGAAGTCCTCCATGGCGCCGGGCGTGCCGTTCTGGAAAGGCACTCGGACCACCTTGTAGCCGGTGGGCACCGATCGGTTCCACGAGCCCTGATAGGCGACGAAGAGGCTGCCGCGGTACTCGGGCGGGAATAGCCGGCCGGTGTAGAAGGCCAGCCCCAGCGGCGCCGAGTGGGCCTGGATCTCGATGGTGGGCATCGCCATCGGCGGGCACCCCCCGCTCCCCGCCGAGCGATCGTCGGGAACGGGCCGGCCTCCGGCGACGAAACAGTCAGGCCAGCCGTAGAAACCGCCTTCCTTCACCTCCGTGATGTAGTCCGGCGGCAGGTCGTCGCCGCGCCAGTCGCGCTCGTTGACCGTCGCCCAGAGGCGGCCCGTTCCCGGGTGGAAGGCGATGCCCACCGCGTTCCTGATCCCGCTGGCGAAGACCGTCTCCCCCGAGCCGTCGGCCTCGTAGCGGATGATGGCGGCCCGCCGCGGGTCCTGCTCGCGGCAGACATTGCACGAGGAGCCCACCGAGACGTAGAGCCGCCCATCGGGCCCGAAGGCGATGGTGCGCGTCCAGTGACCGCCGCCTGGCGGCAGGTTCGGCACCACGACGACGGGCTCCGCCGCCTTGAGCGCGGCCGGATCGTAGCGGAAGCGGAGGACGCGCCCCGTCTCGGCGACATGGAGCGCGCCGTCTCTGAAGGCCAGACCGTGGGGGCGGTCGAGGCTCTCGGCGACGGTGATGAGGGCGTCGGCGCGGCCGTCTCCGTCACGGTCGGGCAGTGCCACGACGCGCCCCTGTCCCGGGATGGAGACGAGGAGCGTACCGGCCGGATCCACGGCCATGAAGCGCGGGGAGCCGAGCCCGCCGGCAAAGACCTCGATCCTGAAGCCCGGCGGGAGCCTGAACGGCAGGTCCTGCGCGCGCGCCGGCGGCGCGGGGAGGCAGAGCCCCGCGAGGAACGCGATCAGGGCCAGGAGCACCGGGTGCATGCTGGCCCTGATCGTACTACGTCCCCTCCTGCGCCGCGACGGGCGCCCGCCCGCTACGAGTGGAGCCCGCTCGTCACGGGTGGCGGGTGAAGTTGTTTCGACGCTGCTGGACCCCGGCGGCGTTCTGATGCTGGCTGCGCCGCGCGGCGTTGTCCCTGGCGCGGCCGCGCTCCTGCGCCTTCCGCGCGCGGATGGCGGCAATGCGCTCGGCCAGCGGGATCTCCAGCCGCTCGGTCGTCCGGGCCGTGTAGTCGAACCCGGGCACGGTCACGCGCGGGATCGGCTTGCCGAGAGCCCGCTCGATGGCGCGGAAGTCGCCTTCCTCGTCCGGCGAGACGAAGGTGAATGCATCACCAGTGGCCTCGGCGCGGGCCGTGCGGCCCGACCGGTGGATGTAGTCGTCGGGCACCGCCGGCACGTCGAAGTTCACCACGTGGCTCAGCTCGTCGATGTCGATGCCGCGCGCGGCGATGTCGGTCGCCACCAGCACCTGGTGCTTTCCGTTCTTGAAGCTCGCCAGGGCGTGCGTGCGCTGGGCCTGGGTGCGATTGCCGTGGATCTTGTCGACGGTCACGCCCTGCCGCGCGAGGGACTCGGCCAGGCGATTGGCCCGGTGCTTGGTGCGGGTGAAGACGAGCACGCTCCGCATGGCCTCGTCCTTGAGCAGCGTGAGGAGCAGGGCGGACTTGAGCTCGCGGGCCACGGGATACACCGCATGGGTGATCCCCACGGCCGGCGCGGCCTTGCGCTCCTGGTTGATGAGGGCCGGGGCCGACAGCATCTCGCGCGCCAGCTGGCCGATCTCCTGCGGCATGGTCGCCGAGAAGAAGAGCGTCTGGCGCTTCGCCGGCACGTGCTTGAGGACCCGGCGGATGTCGGGGAGGAATCCCATGTCGAGCATCCGATCGGCCTCGTCGAGGACGAGGATCTCCAGATGCGGTAGCCGCGCGTACGGGTACTGGAAGTGGTCGAGCAGGCGGCCGGGCGTGGCCACGAGCACGTCGACGCCGCGCCGGAAGGCCTGCTCCTGCGGCCCCATGGCCACGCCGCCGAACACCGAGGCGCCCCGGACGGGCGTGAAGCGCGCCAGCTGCTTCAGGTCCTCTTCGATCTGGGCGGCCAGCTCGCGCGTGGGAGTCAGGATGAGGGCGCGGGTGGTCCCGCGCGGCTTGTCCATCAGCCGCTGGGCAATGGGCAGGACGAAGGCGGCGGTCTTGCCGCTGCCCGTCATGGCGCTGGCGAGTACGTCGCGGCCGGCCAGCGCAGGGGGGATCGCGTCGGCCTGGATGGGCGTGGGACGCGTGAACCCGAGCGCGGCGACGCCGCGCAGCAGGTCGGGGTGCAAACCAAGGGTGGTGAAGGGCATGAAGGGGGTGTCCTTGTCGAGGCGAGAACCTGCAGCAGCAGGGACGTCGCGCCGTGGAAACAGCCGGCGTGAAGATGCGGGAACGGTGGGGATTGCCGGGGATACCGCCGTTCGGACTCTCGGAGTCGCTATCGGGTCACAGAGAGTGTCTCATGGTCCCCGAGGATTCCCAAGCACTGATTCGAGATACACTGGCGGTGCCGGCGCGGGGGCGCCCGATCCGGCCGCGCGCCGCGGCCGGACCATCGTGGCAGTCCATCCGGCGCACCGGTTATGTGGAGGAGGCGCAAGCCATGGCCAATGCACTCGTGAGCGTCCCGAGTCCCCGGAACGAGCCCGTTCTCTCCTATGGTCCGGGCACCCCCGAGCGGCGCGCCCTGAGAGCCCAGCTCGAGCGGATGTCGAAGGAGATCGTCGAGATCACCCCGCGCATCGGCGGCCGCAAGGTCGAGACCGGCCGCGTTGGCGATGCCGTCATGCCCCACAACCATCACCATGTCCTCGGCCGCTGGCACAAGGCAGGCGCCGCCGAGGTCGCCCGCGCCGTCGAGGCCGCGCGCGAGGCGCATGGTCCCTGGTCCCGCATGGCCTGGGAGCAGCGCGCGGTGGTGTTCCTCAAGGCGGCCGACCTCCTCGCCGGGCCCTGGCGGCAGGTATTCAACGCCGCCACCATGCTGGGGCAGTCCAAGACCGCGCATCAGGCGGAGATCGACGCGGCCTGCGAGCTCATCGACTTCTGGCGCTTCAACGTCTCCTTCATGCAGGAGATCTACCGCCAGCAGCCGCTCTCGGCGCCGGGCACGTGGAACTGGCTCGAGCACCGGCCGCTGGAGGGCTTCGTCTTCGCGGTGAGCCCGTTCAACTTCACCAGCATCGCCGGCAACCTCCCCACGGCGCCCGCCCTCTTGGGCAACACGGTGGTGTGGAAGCCGGCCTCCTCCGCGGTCTACTCCGCCCACTTCATCATGGCGCTGCTGGAGGAGGCCGGGCTCCCGCCGGGCGTCATCAACCTGGTGCCGGGCTCGGGCGCGGAGGTCGGGGATCCAGCACTCGCCTCGCCGCATCTCTGCGGCATCCACTTCACCGGCTCCACGGGAACGTTCCGGGGCATGTGGGAGACGGTGGGGCGGAACATCCGGCGTTACCGCTCCTATCCCCGGATCGTCGGCGAGACGGGCGGCAAGGACTTCGTCTTCGCCCATCCCTCGGCGGACGTGGGCGCGCTGGCCACGGCGCTCGTGCGCGGCGCCTTCGAGTACCAGGGGCAGAAGTGCTCCGCCGCCTCGCGGGCCTTCATCCCGGCCTCGCTGTGGCCGGGGCTCCGGAAGAGCCTGCTCGACCAGATCGCCGAGATCCGCCTGGGGGACGTGGCGGACTTCACCAACTTCATGGGGGCGGTCATCGACCGCGCGGCCTTCGAGAACATCCGCGGCTACATCGAGCACGCGCGCGGCTCGGCCGACGCCGAGCTGCTCCGCGGCGGCGGCTGCGACGACCACACGGGGTACTTCATCGAGCCCACCGTGGTCCTGGCGAAGACCTCGGACATGCGTCTCATGAGAGAAGAGATCTTCGGCCCCGTGCTGACGGTCTACGTCTACGCGGACCAGGATCTCGACAAGGCGCTGGCCATCTGCGACCAGGGGACGCCCTACGCGCTGACGGGCGCCATCTTCGCCCGGGACCGCGCGGCCATCGCGAGGATGACGGAAGCCCTCACCCATGCGGCCGGCAACTTCTACATCAACGACAAGCCCACGGGGGCCGTGGTCGGGCAGCAGCCCTTCGGCGGGGCGCGGGCCTCTGGCACCAACGACAAGGCAGGGAGCGTGCTCAACCTGCTCCGCTGGGTG
>Ga0209211_10002999_pt1 | contig 28195 bp, 19 predicted proteins | sample RifGroA2_FD_183992 | JGI IMG/M metagenome (GOLD analysis project Ga0209211, IMG submission 183992) | Groundwater microbial communities from Rifle, Colorado, USA - Groundwater A2 (SPAdes) (version 2) | ecosystem: Environmental > Aquatic > Deep subsurface > Groundwater | place: Rifle, Colorado...
CCGGAAGTAAAACTGCGGACGATAGCCGTTAAAAAACGGAGTATGACGGCCGCCCTCATCCTTGGACAGAATGTAGGCCTCGGCAATGAATTTCACATGCGGGGTGATGGAACCAGGTTTAGCCAGAACCTGACCGCGCTCGATATCCTCACGCTTCAAACCACGCAACAGGACACCCACGTTGTCACCGGCCAAGCCCTCATCAAGAAGCTTACGGAACATTTCAACCCCGGTGACCGTTGTTTTGGCCGTAGCCCGAACACCGACAACCTCGATTTCTTCCCCGACTTTCACCTTGCCCCGCTCAATACGGCCAGTGGCTACCGTACCACGACCCGAGATGGAGAACACGTCTTCCACCGGCATCAAAAACGGCTTGTCGATATCGCGAACCGGCTCAGGAATGAAGCTGTCACAGGCCTCCATCAGATCCCAAATACATTTGGCCGCAGCCTCGTCTTCCGGATTCTCCAAAGCCCTCAAGGCGCTGCCCTGAATAATCGGGGTGTCGTCGCCGGGGAAATTGTATTTGGTAAGAAGCTCACGCAGCTCCATGTCCACCAGCTCAAGAAGCTCTGGGTCGTCAACCATGTCGCATTTATTCATGAAAACCACCATGGCGGGAACACCAACCTGACGGGCAAGCAGGATATGCTCACGGGTCTGCGGCATGGGGCCGTCCGTGGCGGCAACCACCAGGATAGCGCCGTCCATTTGCGCCGCGCCGGTAATCATGTTCTTGATATAATCCGCATGACCCGGGCAGTCCACATGGGCGTAATGACGCTTGAGGGACTCGTATTCCACATGGGCGGTCGCAATGGTGATACCGCGCTCCTTTTCTTCCGGTGCCTTGTCGATCTGGTCAAAGGCGGTAGCCTTGGCCAAACCCTTGGTGGACAATACCCGGGTAATAGCGGCAGTCAGGGTAGTCTTGCCATGGTCAATATGGCCGATCGTCCCAATATTTACATGCGGTTTCTTGCGTAAAAATTTCTCTTTTGCCATGTCCTTTCCTCCTCAGCCCGGATTTTTCAACGGTTGCGCCTAACTTCCTAATCTAAGCCGTTGCAACAGAACAATCATGCCATTCAAATGTCAAGAACGACACAAAGAGCCGTAACGAAATAGTCCAAAAACAAGGACTGTTCCGCAACGTCTCCCAAATACTATTTAAATTACTAAATGGAGCCCACGACCGGATTCGAACCGGTGACCTCTTCCTTACCAAGGAAGTGCTCTACCTACTGAGCCACGTGGGCAACCAAGCAGCCCAAACAAAAAAAGAAGCCCGTTTGCTCGCCTATAGCTGAGCCAGGTAATTGTGCCATCATTGGAGCGGGAAACGGGTCTCGAACCCGCAACCCTCAGCTTGGAAGGCTGATGCTCTACCAATTGAGCTATCCCCGCTTTCATGTATCGCTAACCAGATGAAAAAGCAGGAATATAACGGCAACCTCTTTACATTTGCCGCGTTCCCACCATGATTCTAATGGTGGAGGGGGGAGGATTCGAACCTCCGAAGGCATTGCCGACAGATTTACAGTCTGTTCCCTTTAGCCACTCGGGAACCCCTCCAAGAAAACCACAAAGCCGCCCGGTGGCGGCCCCAGTCAGTCCTTATATCAAGCTAGCGCCAGCATCGCATCAGTGGAGCTGACGATGGGACTCGAACCCGCAACCTGCTGATTACAAATCAGCTGCTCTACCAATTGAGCTACGCCAGCTTGATAAGACGGGCAATACTAATCGCTTCATTCTGAAATATCAACTTATTTTTTGACCGGCAAAGACATTGGCAAGAAGGCAAAAGACAAGCAGGCACTCCGCAACAAGGCAGGGTGCCTGCTTGAGACAATACAGTTGGCTTACCCTTCTATATTTTTTGCAAACACACTCTCGCGATATTTCTCAAAAGCCATGGCGAACGTCCGGTATACCATGTGGGCGAATTTGGAATATGGCATGTACAAAAACAGCATGAACACGGATACCAGATGAATGTAATAAAAAAGGTAAGCTATTACCGGGAGTCCGAGCAACCTGGTCAACTCAGCAGACAGGCCGGTTACCCCGACAGCCATGATCTCAACAATCAAAAACCAGTCATAAAAAGTCGGAGAAGTCTTGTTTTCCGTTTCCATGTCAGCACGGTTAATCCAGAGGATGCCTACGCCAACAATCAAAGCAATGGCGCTGATATTAGCCAGCAACTTGAAGGGATCAGCAAGTGGAATCGGCCCATGCATTCCTTCGATGAACATGCCAACAATATCCTTGCGAATCATCCCATAGGTGGTAACGACGAACAGGCCGATAAAGGACAAAAGCAGAGGCAGATGGCCGTTTACCCTGTTCAGGTTCGTCCCGCACTCCTTAAAACGTTTGTGGGAAAGGATTTCCTTGACTGAAGGCGCCAAGAAATCGGTGATAAACTGCCTTACCGACGGACGAAACTCCGACTTTACTTCAAGCTTTGCGGCCATATCATGCCACATGTTCGAGACCCCCTTGTATGCAGCAAAAACCGCAAAGGCAAGGGCGGGAACAAAAATGACATCTATGAGCAAAACATTCAAAGTCAGGCCGGCAATGATGGTCGGATGATCCTTGCGGGGATCAAAAAACATGCCGAAATCAATGGCATCGGCCGCAGGCAGAGAAGACATGCCGCCGGACAACCACCACACCGCCAAAATCAACAGGGCTGGGATTGCAATTAGCAGCGGCAGGTTTTTCCCCTGACTGACCAGGTTGGCCAAGCCGGAGGGAAAACCATAATGGGTGTAAGCATAGGCCCGGATCGCGCCAAGAACATCACCGGGCTTGGCCCCACGAGGGCAATAGGCGGTACAGTCACCGCACTGATGGCAGAGCATGACATCGGGATCGGCAACCAACTTGTCCTTCAAGCCCCACTGCGCCCAGATCATCTCCTTTCTGGGGAAGGGTTTATTGTCGCCTGACAGCGGACAGACAACCGAGCAGGTGGCACATTGATAGCACTTCTTCAAGGTGTCCCCACCGGCATTCTTCAAATACTTTATAAATTCTAAATCAGGTTCAACCCTCATTCCTTCAGCCATGTCACGCCTCCAGTAATTCACCCTCAAAATGTCAGCTCGCACTGACCCATAACTCCTGCGCCTGAACGCATCCCTTCCAAAGACATCAATCGTTCAGCAGGCGTTTCCACCTGCTGAACGATATTTCCCATACCTGACCGGCATTAAAAACCCTTGAAGGGGTTCGGCCCCAGGTCGACGATCGCTTCAACAAACTCGTTAATGACTTCATCAACCTTATTATACTCATTGATGGCAATCTGGCGCACCGCGCAACGCTCCGGTTCAAGACCAAGGCTGCCGAGAGTTTCGCCGATATTGGCCATCCGTTTATCCGCAAGCTCACTGCCCTTGACAAAATGACACTGGTAATCATCTCCGAACTTACAACCCAAAAGAAGAGCGCCATCCATCCCTGCAGAAAGAGCATCCTTGATCCAGGCCATGTTCACCGAACCAAGACAACGGACCGAGATAACCCGAATGAGGGCATTCTGCGGGATCTTGCGCATGGCGGCCATATCCAGGGCCGGGTAGGCGTCGTTTTCACAGGCAAAAACGATGATCCGCAACTTGTCCTCATCGTCATCCGGAACTTCAATGCACTTGACCATGGACCCGACCTGGTCAATGTTGTAGTTTTTGAAGCCGATGATCCGCTCGGGACAAGCACCCATACAGGTTCCGCAACGGCGGCACCTAGTGGGGTTTGGCTTGGGTGTTCCCTTCTCGTCATCATCAAGGGCGCCGAACGGACATTCTTCCGTACAACGCTTACACTGGGTGCAGCGCTGGAAAAAGAATTCCGGATAGGTGCCGTCGTTGGAGCGGGGATGCACCGCCACGCCGCGATCCGCGGATTCGATGGATTGAATCGCCTTGAGCGCTGCGCCGCACGCGTCGTCAATGGTTTCTTCCATGTTCATGGCCTTGCGTACGCCGCCACAAGCATAGACGCCGGTCCGGCGGGTCTCGTACGGAAAGCAGATGAAGTGAGAATCGGCGTAACCGTCGAACAGCTCCAGATCAAGGAAGCCCGGGCCCTGACGATAGGCGAGGTTGATGGTTGGCTTGTCGGAAGTGGTCGGGATCATGCCTGCGGCAAGAACAACCATATCCACATCCAAAGTGATATCCTCGTTGAGCAGAGTGTCTTTCAGATGGACAGCCAGACCGTTGCCGGTTTCTTCAACCTGGGTCACGCTGGCCTTGGTCATAAAAATCCCATCGTCATTCTGGGCGCCCTTGTAGAACATCTCCATATTGCCAGGGGTACGCATATGCTGATACAGGATATAAGCCTTGCCGGCAACATTATCCTCACGGACGTAGCGGGCCTGCTTCAGGGCAACCATGCTGGTCACCGAGTTGCAATACGGGAAATCCTGATCATGCTCGGCACCGCCCGGACTCTGAACAAAGGCGACCTTGGCCGGGACCTTGCCGGATTTGGCAAGCTTTTCAAACTCGGCGTTGATAACCACGTTCTTCAGTTTGCCATAGCCAAGATGGGCATATTCGGAAACGTCCGCCGGATTCCAGCCCGTGGCCAGGACAATAGCGCCGAAGTCCTCTCCGGCAGGATCTGCTACCATATAAGGTTGCAGGCCGAGGTTCGGATCTTCCATCTCGCCTTTTGAGATTTTGTCCTGCTCGTCAACACCGACCTTTTTCGGCGCATCCCACTCGCTTGTGGTGCCTGCTTCCTTGAGAGTTACCTTGTATGCCCCCGGAGCGCCGGCGATACGCGCAACCTCGGTAGAGGTCTTCATGGTGATCCCGGCCTCGGCCTGAACAGCAACGACCATGGCCTGTACCGTCGGTTCTTCCAAATCAGTCCAGGGAGCGGCGGTAGGAAACTGCTTCCGCCAGCCCAGGGCCTTGCCGCCCAACTTATCCTGGGCTTCAATGATGGTCACTGCATATCCGGCCTTGGCAGCGTCCATGGCTGCGGTCATGCCGGCAATACCGCCACCCATGACGAGAATCTTTTTATTGATGGTTTCAAGCTTGAACGGATCAGGCACATCACCTTTTTTCGCCTGAACACAAGCCATGCGCACATAATCCTCGCCCTTTTCCGTGGCGAATTCCTTCACCTTCTCGGCGCTTTTGGACTCGGTGACCGCCTCTGCACACCAGGCAACGCCTTCGCGCAGGTTGGCGCGAGTGACGTACTTGTCGTCCCCGAAATTGAATTCATCCTTCATAACCCGGGGAGAACAGGCACAGACAACCAGGGTGTTCACCCCGTTCGTGTCGATGTCATTCTGGATCAACTCACGTCCGCTCGGACTGCAGAACGCCTCGTGGGTCTTAACCTCCATGCCGTTCTTTGTTGCCGCCTTGGTCAGCGCCGCAATGTCGAGGGCATCTCCTATACCACAACCTGTGCAGATATATGCACCGTATTTCTTCTCCATTAACCTTACCTCCTGGACGCTTGAATAGCTTTCATGGCTGCTGCCGTTGCACTCTGGGCACAGGTTACGACGTCGGCTGCCTTTTTGGCGCAACCGGCGGAAACCATCCCGCCATTCGCATCGGCCAGAATAAATCCATTGCTGTCAACGGAAAGTCCAAGCGCCGCGGCCTGGGCTTTGGCCGCAGGCTCCATGCCGGTGGCCAGAATGGCGAGATCGACTGTTTCCTTGATCTTTTCACCGGTCACGGCATTTTCCGCAATCAGGGTCACGGAGCCATTGGCTTCGGCAACAATATCGGCAACCTTGCCCTTTATCCAGGTGATGTTCGTATCGCTCATCAATTTCTCGCGGAACTTTTCATATTTGCCGGGAGTCCGGAGATCGATATAGAAAACAGTGATCTTGGCGGCAGGATACTGCTCGCGGATGTAATTGATGTGCTTCATGGAGGCCATGCAGCAGATGTAGGAACAGTACTCCAGATGATTTTCATCACGGGACCCGGCACACTGGACAAAGGCAAAGCTCTCGGGCTCCTTGTTATCGCCTGGACGGAGGATTTTCCCGCCGGTGGGACCGTTTGGCGCAGCCAGACGCTCCATCATCATGTTGGTGATGATCGCATTGCTGGATTCATACTTGAGGTTGGTCAGCTTGGTCGGGTCATAGGGATTCCAACCCGTTGCCCAGACAATAGCGTCCACGTCAACGGTGAATTCTTTGGCCGCCATATCGAGCTCAACCGCATCATAGATGCAGGCATCCTTTATGGCCTGCAACCCAGCTGCGCTACAGGCATTTTTATCAAGCACATACTTCATGGGGAAAGCCATGTCGTGGGGCTTGTACACCGCCTTGCTTTTGTTCATGCCAAAATTAAAATCATTGTCCCGTTCATCCGGGCAGGCATCGGCGCAAGCGCCACAAGCGGTGCATTTGTTATTGATATAACGCGGCTTGCTTTCGAGGGTGACCTGATATTTACCAGGCCCACCGGCAATATTCTTGACCTCGGTCATGGTATAAACTCGAACCCTGCGATTGCTTTTAATCCGCTGGAAGTTGATTTCCAGTCCGCAACTTGGCGGGCAGAGCTTAGGGAAGTATTGATTCAACTGTGCAACCCTACCGCCCAGATACGGATTTTTTTCAATCAGAAAAACATCTTTTCCGACTTCCGCGGCTTCCAAGGCGGCTGTAAGCCCGCTTATGCCACCGCCAACGACAAGTACAGCACCTGCGGGTGCGCTGCGTTCGTCTGTCATGCCTTCCTCCATTTGAATAAAATAGTATTGATCTGTAAAAACGAGTTTTTTTGGCTCAAAAGACCAGAGTCATCTGGTTTCTGTCTGGCCACCTCAACCAAAAAAACTGCACCGACATCCCATAGAAAAATCTCCAGACACCTTTGAGGGGTGCCTGGAGATTTCTTATTACCTTTACCTTATACCAGTTGCGTGGTGAAACTTAGACCCACGGCTCCGTCTCAACGATGTTGATGCAGTTAACCTTTTCACACTTCCACTCCTGGGTTGCAGGATCGAAGGTGGAGTTAACAAAGGCCTTCCAGTTGGCATCGTCAACGGTCGGGTAGTCTGACCGGTAGTAGAAGCCGGGGTAACGGCTCTCTTTCCGGAACTCGATGTGGCGGATGTGGGTCTCTACACACCAGATACGATGGTAGTTCTCCCAGGCGCGCATCAACTCATGCAGGTCGCCGGCAGCCATCAACTCGGCATCTTCACGCAGCATCTTGAGAAGATCCAGGCAGATGTTCAGGAGCTTGCCGGAAGTCATGTAGTAGGTGGCAACACCGCCGCCGTACTCATCAGTGGCCTTCATCAGGCGCATCATGATACCGGCAGGCTTGCAGTAGTTGGGATTCACATCAGAAGCGGTGGTAGCTCCGACGTGCTGGAGGTAAAGCTTAACCGGGGCATAAACCTCGTCAGCATACTCCTGGGCGGACTTCGGCAGCTCGGGCTTGAATGAAGCATTGTCGCGGCAGAACTTAACCATCTGCTTGGCAACAATACGACCCTCGGCATGGGAACCGGAAGAGAACTTATGCCCGGATGCGCCAACACCGTCACCGGCGGTGAACAGACCGTCAACGGTGGTCATCCGGTTGTAGCCCCACTTGTACTGATGGCTACGGGGACCGTCAACCGTAGGAACCCAAGCTTCATCCGGACCAGAGGTCCAGATACCACAACAGCCGGAGTGAGAACCGAGCATGTATGGTTCGGTCGGCATAATCTCGGAGCCAACCTTCTCAGGCTCGATGTTCGCACCGGCCCAGAGACCAGCCTGACCAACGGACATATCGAGAAAGTCTTCCCAAGCCTCAGACTCAAGGTGCTTCCAGTACTTCTTGACTTCCTTCTCGTCCAGGCCGGCAGCCTTTTTCGCATCCAAGAATGCGTTCAGGGCAACATCGGTAGCCATATAGATCGGGCCACGGCCAGCCTTCAGCTCGTTGAGCATCAGGTGGTTACGCAGACAAGTCGGCGTTACCGGAGAAGCGCCGTAGGGCATGAACTTCTCGAGCTCACCCTTCACTGAATCGCTGTTGGCGTAGAATTCGCCCAAGCCGTTCTGCACTTTAGCCTTGAAGAGAAGGAACCATGCACCAACCGGTCCGTAACCGTCTTTGAAACGAGCAGGCGTGAAGCGATTTTCCATCATGGTCAGGGTGGCGCCAACCTGTGCACACATGGTGTAGGTGGAACCAGCATTCCATACGGGGTACCAGGCGCGGCCCTTACCCTCACCGGTGGACCGGGGACGGAAGATGTTTACTGCGCCGCCGCATGCACAGAGAGCGGTCTTGCAACGAAAAACGTGAACCTTGTTCTCACGGGTGGAAAAACCAACAGCGCCAGCGATCTGGTTGGCCTTGTTCTTATCAAGAATCAGCTTAACGATGAACACGCGCTCCATGATGTTCTCATCGCCGAGTGCGGTTTTAGCCGGCTCAGCAACGATACACTTGTAGGACTCGCCGTTGATCATGATCTGCCACTTACCGGTACGAACCGGCTTGCCGCCTTCGGTCAGCTTCGGAGCAGGCTGGGCGCCGTCCAGGTTGTTGCCGTCGGCATCGAGCTTCCAAACGGGCAGACCCCACTCTTCGAAAAGATGTACGGAATCGTCAACGTGACGGCCCAGATCGTAGATCAGATCTTCACGGACAACGCCCATGAGATCGTTACGAACCATTTTCACATAGTTCTCAATCTTGTTGTCGCCGATGTAGGTATTGATAGCGGAAAGGCCCTGGGCAACAGCGCCGGAACGCTCCATGGATGCCTTGTCCACCAGCTTGATCTTCAGGTCGGCAGGAGCCCATTTCTTGATCTCGAAAGCAGTACCGCATGCGGCCATACCACCACCGATGATCAGAACGTCTACATCGTGCTCGACAACCTCAGGATTGGCAACGGCTGCCAACTCACCCAGCGGCTTATTAGGTAACGCCATAGTAAATCTCCTTAAGAAATTGTATTGAAATCAGTTAATTAACCAAAAACTTACTTGGCAACCATGGTCGGCACAGGCAGCTGCTTCTCAGTGGAGAGCATCTCGTCGTCCAGGTTCGTGCATTTCAACGCAGGATACGCATTGGCAGCACCCTCAGCCGTGGTCCGGATGGGGAACTTGAAGCGCTTCATGTTGCCGTTACGGAACTTAACGGTCCACATGATGGAATCGGAACTCCGCATCGGATGAACCTGGCCACCCATGGGTACAAAGTCGTTGTAGCCACGAACGGCAATGGCACCCTGCGGACAAATCTTTACGCAAGAGTAACATTCCCAGCATGCATCAGGCTCCTGATTGTAAGCCTTCATCTCCTCTTTGTTCAAGACCATCAGGTCATTGGGACAGATGTACATGCAGGCGGTTTTGTCACCACCCTTGCAGCCGTCACATTTAGAAGGATCTACGTAACTTGGCATTCACTAACCTCCTCACTTGGATTGAATTTTCCGAACTCCGATCTTACGAAATTCGCGTTAACCTTATCAAAGACAGGCTGGAGAAGAAAAAACCGGTTTGTTTCAGAATTTACCGTTGCTCAGCAAACGTCAAATTCCAGGATATTTCTTCTTCATCTTTTGCACAAAACTGAAGAACCGCTCATTTTATGAGACATTGAACTGTATAATTTCTCACCTGATAAAAGTCAAGAAAAAAACATTGCTCATATCCTCCCACAAAAAACCGCATCCGCAGCTCTCAATTCCCAATTTTTCTCATCAGCCACCACGTTTTTTTCAACTTCCAGGTCGCCTTTGCCCGACCCCGAAAACCTGAAAATCCCCCTGGTCATGGTGCCAGAAAGAATTATTCCCCATTCCATTATGTTTGATCTTTTTCCTTTAGAAATGAATTTGACAGAGAGCGCTCCCGTGGTTACTCTTTGCAAAATCGTTTTATCCTTAGTAACGCATTGTCTATATAACTAGTTAAAATCATAAAAAACTGGAAGCTTTCTCCCCTCCCGCAACAGGATTTTTTTTCAACATCCTGCCCGACGCAATGCGGTCGCTTCTTCTGCCCCAATAACATATTTCTTAAGGTTATTATCCATGAGCAAGTCAGAACAGACACCCCAATCCACCTCCTTTGCCAAGTCCTTGTTCGCTTCGGACAACAATCCAAGCAACATCATGCCCGCTAAGCTTACGGCAGACAGCAACCTGAAATTCAGCTGCCATCCCGGGGTTTCCTGTTTTACCAACTGTTGCGGCAATATCAACATTATCTTGACTCCCTACGATATCCTGCGCATCAGACGCCCCTTAAACCTTTCCGCCGAAGAATTTCTCCTGCGCTTCACCACTCCGGTCTTTCTGGAAAAGACGGATCTTCCCGGAGTAAAGATTCATCTCGACGAAAATGGCCGTTGCCCCTTTGTCACCGAAGAAGGCTGCACCATCTATCAATACCGACCCACGACCTGCCGCTATTATCCGGTGGGGATGTCATACTTCCATGCGGCAGGCAACGAAGGAACTGCGGCGGAGGAATTCTACTTTCTGGTCAAGGAGCCTTACTGCAAAGGCCATGAAGAGCCGAAGGCGCAAACCATCCGCGAGTGGCGGGCTGAGCAGGGGATTGACGAGTCAGACGAAATGAACCGGGAATGGATGGAAATTGTCATGCGCCGCAAGTCCTTCGGCCTGCAGGCCACCTTGAGCGAGTTGGCCCAAAAGATGTTTTTCCTGGCCAGCACCGATCTCGACAAGTTCCGGGACTTTGTCTTCAACAGCTCTTTCCTGGACACCTATGAAGTCGACGCGGAAACCCTGGCAAAAATCAAGACGGACGATATCGCCTTAATGAAATTTTCCTGCAAATACCTGGCCTCTGCCATCTTCGGCACCAAAGACCTGTCGATCAAGGAGGAAAAAGTCAGGGCACGAGTGGAACAGAACAAAAGCAGCCAGGGCGATGCGGAAAAACTGGCCATGGAAACCTATGAAGAACTGCGCCGCGACCGCGACCTGCTCAAACAAAAAATCGAGTCTCAGGAAAAGACGGAGCGGAAAGGCTGATCAACGGCCGGGGAGGGCAATCGTAAAGGTGGTTCCCTCCCCTTCTTTGCTGTCCACGGAGATTGTCCCATGGTGGCTGTCAACAATATTTTTGACGATGGCCAGCCCTAACCCGGTTCCCCGGTTTTTATCGGTATAAAAAGGCGTAAAGATATGCCCCTGTTTTTCCGGGGACATCCCCACCCCGGTATCGCTGACGATGAGCATGGCCACCCCCGCTGCTTTCTCATATCTGGTTTCCACGGAAAGCGTCCCCCCTTCCGGCATGGCCTGCGCACTGTTGACCAGAATATTGAGACAGGCGCGGTGCATCAACCCCTGATCAAGGGGGATCTGCGGCATATCCTGGTATAGAAAGGTTTTAAGAATAATCTTTTTCCGCTCCAGTTCCGGCTCCATGAAGGCGAGGATCTTGCTGAAGATATCATTCACCGAGGTCAGCGCCATGTTCGGTTCCTGGGGGCGGGCAAAATCCAGAAACTCCCGCACGATTCCATCCAGCCGGCCCGTTTCCTCCACGATAATTTCTGCCAGATGTTCATTGCCCGGCGCCACACTCTTGAGGCGTTTCCCGAGAATGTCCGCCGTGCTGCGGACAATGCCCAGCGGATTTTTTATTTCATGGGAAACCGAGGCCACCATCTTGCCGAGGGTGGCCAGCCTCTGGCTTTGATGCAGCTGTTGTTCAAGACGCCGGCGCTCCTCGGCGCGGGCTTCAATAATCCGATCCGCCCGCGCCACGATAAAGCCGAGCACCACAAAAAGGGCCGACATGATCAGCATGGAAGTAAGGATAATGGAGCCCTGCAATTTGGTAATCGCCTCGACATCCTCGGAGAGATCCTGAACCACTTCGATAACCCCCAGAATGACTCCCTCCTTCTGATTATTAGCCTGATACTGACGAAAGGGAATGAAGGTACTCAGTTGCGAGGTAATGGGGCGACCGCCGGGCAGGAGGTTCAACAGGGAGCCGGTTGAGCGGACCACGGAGTTGTTCTCTCCGACCAGAGCCTTGTGGTATTCAATGCCACCTTCGCCCTTGCGGCCGATCCTGCTGGCCACCATGCTGTACGAAATGATATTTTCCGAGGAATCGAAAATGGTGACCGCCTGGATCCGCATCCCGTGCGTAGCGTTGCGGACAACACCGTCAAGCCGGGCGAACTGCTCGGGCTTGCGCAGGGCAATCTCCCCATAACGCATCACCGTGGGCAGGACAAATTGCTGGAACACCTGATGACTGAGATTCTCGGCGACAACAAAGGCATAAGCCTCACTCCGCTCCAGGAGAACCTTTTTGGCGTGATTCGAAATGATCCAGGAAAGGACCAGGGTAAAGAGGAGAAATACCGCAAGTCCGCTGTAGGAAAAAAACTTGACCAGCCTGAACGGCTTCAGGCTGGCGAGATTGGCCGCATCGTCCTGCGTCTTTTTTTTTCTTTCAACCATGACATACCCCGCATCGCCTGCACTGCGCAGTATCACAGGCAACCGTTGCTTTTTCTTCCAAGGCTTTCTGATACTCCACCCACAAATATCGCCGATCAATCCCGTGGTCAATGATCTCCCAGGGGAACAGCTCCTCCTGGCCTCTCTGGCGCATGGCATAGTCTTCCGGGTTTATGCCGCAACTGTGCAATGACTGCCGCCAGTTTTGCCCGCTTTGCAGCATGGCGTACAGGGCCAGCCCGACCCTGCGGTCCCCGCGGGCCAGCACCGCCTGATAAAAAGCATTCCCCGGCTGGTCAACAACCAGACGGGTATTGGCCAGACCGACCACGCCCTTGCGCAGGAATTTTATGCTGCTTTTGAGCGTTGTCAATGGAGCAAAGCCATGAAACTGGAAAGGGGTCCAGGCCTTGGGCACAAAGCTGTTGACGCTGAGGGTTATATTACCCATGCGCCCCGTTTCCCGTCCTACCCCAAGCAAGGTTTTGCGAACCTTGCCCGTCAAAAGCAAAAGTTCCTCCAGGTCAGCCTCCGTTTCCGTGGGCAGGCCGATCATAAAATAAAGCTTGAGATGATTGATTCCGGCCCTGGCCAGCGCCTCGGCCGCACACAACACATCCTGCTCGCTGATGCCTTTGTTGATTACCCGGCGCAGCCTTTCCGAGCCGCCGTCCGGCGCGATTGCTGCGCTCCTCAGCCGACTTTGCGCCAGCAGATGACAAAGCTCCTCGCTGATAGCGTCAGCTCGCAAGGAAGAAAAAGACAGGGCACAGCCCTCGCCCAGCAAATATTCGGCAATTCGGGCGAGATCCTCACTCCGCGCCATCTCCATCCCCAGCAGGCCCACCCGCTTTATCTCCGCGGGCCGCTCGGCCAGTCCGGCCAAAATGCTTGCCGCCGACCAGAGCCGGGGAGGACGATAGACAAACCCGGCGGCGCAGAACCTGCACCCCCTGCTGCAGCCGCGGCCAAGTTCGGTCAAAAAAAGATTGGCGAACTCCGCCTCTGGCGAGAGCAATTGCGAGTGCCCGGCCACCTGGGATTTCTCCAGCACCAGACGCCGCACCCGAGCCGGCGCTTCCGGGTCAGCCTCAATGCGGCTCAGGAGGCCATCTTCGCCGTAATGCATGGTATAGAAACGAGGCACATAACAGCCGCTGAACTCCTTTACGATTCCTCTCAGCAGCACTTCCGGCTCTTCGGTCGGTAGGTAGTCGGCAAGATGAGCCAGGAGTTGCGGAAGAATCGGCTCCGCTTCCCCAACGACAAAAAGGTCTACAAAGGGGGCCAGGGGCTCGGGATTGATAAAGGAGGCCACGCCGCCGCCGATGACCAATGGTTGGCCGGGCCTGAACCTCCTGGTGTCCACCGTGCGTTTTTCGGCCAGCGGCTCAATGCCGCCGGCAAAAAACAGGGCCAGCAGATTGAGAAAGTCCTGTTCAAAACTCAAGGAACAGAGCAGAATCGGAAAATCGCGAAGTGGCCGGCCCGATTCCAAGGAAACCGGGGGCTGGTTGTCATGATAAAAAAATCGCTCGCAAACGAAGCCGGGGAGGCTGTTTACCAAGGCGTAAACGAGCTGGAAGCCAAGGTTGGAATTGCCAAGGGCATACCTGTTGGGGAAGATCAGGGCAACCGGCAGCAGACCCTTCCATTTCTTCCGCTGCGTCCCTTTTTCACTGGCAAGCAAATCACCGGATACAGGTTGGCGCTGGCGCATGAAATCCATATCTAACTTGCCGGTGGGGAAAAAGCCCTCCGGCAGTGGTTGAAAGCGGGGCAGCCATGGCGCGCCCGCTTTGTATTGATTTTCCAAAAAGACGAAGTCGAAACACCTTATCTGTTTACCCTAGGCGAAGACACTTCGCAAGCCTCCAGCGGTAACTGTTCAGCAGTGCCGTAGATGCGCGGAAGAGGTCTGCGAAGTGTGCTATTGCACACGAGCAGGCCGATGACAAAGCAGATGCGGTGCTGCTGGACAGTTACCTGTCAGCTTTCATTTCTGCGCAGAAAGGTCGGCCGATCATAGTCCTGCTCGTTCAAAATATTATTGGCATAGGATCTCTGCATGCCGTTGGCCACGGCGCGGCCTTTACCCATGCCCTGTTCACCTTTTCTGAACGGCAGATGTTGCACGGCCGGTTCCCGTTTTTTATGGATGAACTGCACCCGGTCGGACAACTCTTCGACTTCCTCCACCGTTTCGCGGATACCAGTGGCAATAACAGTTACCTGCAATTCATCGCCCAGGTTCTCATCAAAGATGACCCCCAGAATAATATTGGCGTCTTCATGCACTTCCTGATAAATTTTTGTGGTTGCATCGGTTACCTCTGGCATGGTCAAGGTTTCCTTGCTAGCCGAGATATTTACCAATACTCCCTTGGCGCCGGCGATACTTATGTCCTGCAAAAGCGGGCTGTTGATCGCCATGTTCACCGCTTCCACCGCCCGGTTTTCCCCTACCCCATAGCCTGAACCCATTAGGGCCGGCCCCATCTCGGTCATGATGGTTTTAACATCGGCGAAGTCCGGATTTATATAGCCGGGAAGATTGATCAGGTCGGTGATGCCTTTCACTGCCTGCACCAGAACATCATCCGCCATTTTCATCCCGTCAATGAAGCGGGTCCCCTTCTGCGTCATGGAGAGCAGCCGGTCATTGGGGATGGTAATAATGGCGTCCACATGCTCCTTGAGCTGCTTCCAGCCCAACTCGGCGTTCTTGGTTCTAGGGCGGCCCTCGAAGGCAAAAGGCTTGGTCACCACACCCACGGTAAGCGCCCCCATCTCCTTGGCAATTCGAGCCACAACCGGCGCGGCGCCGGTGCCGGTTCCACCTCCCAGCCCGGCGGTGACAAAGACCATGTCCGAGTCCTTCAGCACCTTGCGGATGTCATCAATGGACTCCTCGGCCGCAGCCCGGCCCACCTCGGGGTTGGCGCCGGCGCCAAGCCCCTTGGCCAGCGACTTGCCAAGCTGCAAACGGATATCAGCCTTGGAATGCTCCAAGGCATGACTGTCCGTGTTGCCGGCGATGAACTCCACCCCAAGGATCTTGCTGTCCACCATGGTGTTGACCGCATTCCCCCCGCCGCCGCCAACGCCAAAAACCTTGATCTTTGCCCGAGACTCTGTTTCCGCGAATTTAAAAGTCATATCCTGCTCTCCCTGTTCAAGGTCTTTGACCTGCTCCCCAACAACACCTGGCATTTAATGATCGTGTTGCACCCAGAGGGTATAAGTTTCGTAAGAGCAGGCAAGCTGCTCAACTCAGCTTTATACTATCCCCTTAAACCAGTCTTTCATCCGACCGGTGATTCTCCTTATCATTCCACCTTTGGGCCGTTTGAATCTCTCACCCGGCCCATTCTTCATACCGTAGACAACCAGGCCAACCCCCGTGGCCCACTGCGGCGTACCCACCACCTCCACCACCCCGCCGATATTTTCCGGGCGGCCGATGCGGACCGGCAGATCAAAGATCTGTTCCGCCAGCTCCTCCATGTTGGCGAGCAGGCACGAGCCGCCGGTCAGCACGATGCCGGCGTTGACCATTTCCTTGTATTTGGAATCGAGCAGCTCCTGGTTGATAAGGGTGAGCATCTCCTCAACCCGGGGCTCAAGGATCTCTCCCATGACCCGGCGGGAAAGCTTCCGGTTCTTTCTCCCCCCCACGCTGGGAACCTCGATGACCTGATCCTTGTCGATGAGCGAGGCCAGGGCGCAGCCGTACTCCTCCTTCAGCCTTTCCGCTTCCTTCTGCGGGGTGCGCAGTCCGATGGATAGATCGTTGGTCAGGTTTTGCCCGCCCAGGCCCAGGACAAAGGTGTGCTTGATGGTCCCATCGGCAAAAATCGCCAGATCGGCGGTGCCGCCGCCGATGTCCAGCAGGCCGACCCCAAGCTCCATTTCTTCCCTGGTCAGAACCGCGCCTGCGGAAGCCAGGGGTTCAAGCACCACGTCCGTTACCTGAAGTCCGGCGCGGTTGCAGCATTTGACGATGTTATGCACCGCGGTTGCCGAACCGGTCACAATATGCACATCCGCCTCAAGGCGGACACCGGTCATGCCGAGAGGATCCTGAATATCTGCCTGACCGTCCACCATGAATTCCTGCGGCAGCACATGGATCACCTCCTGATCCGGCGGGATGGGCACGGCCCGGGCCGCATCCACCACCCGGTCAACATCGTCCTGCTTGATCTCGCTATGCTTGATGGCGATCAGGCCGTGACTGTTAAAGCTCTTGATGTGGCTTCCGGCAATACCCACATACACCGCGCAGATTTCGCAGCCGGCCATGCGTTCCGCCTCTTCCACCGCCTGCCGGATGGAATGCACGGTACTCTCGATGTTGACCACCACCCCCCGGCGCAACCCCACCGAGGGGTGCCGGCCTATGCCGATGATGTCAAGCCGGTTATCACGCACCTCGCCTACCACCACGCAAATCTTGGTGGTGCCGATATCCAGCCCGACAATCAAGTCGCCGCGTTCTTCTTGTGCCATTTGCTCACCCTTTGCTTCGAGACGGTGCCAACCGCCGAAAACTACGCCCTACACCATATCGTCAAAGCCCACCAGCACCCGGTTGCGTCCATAATCCATTTTGACATAGACGGCTTTGTTAAATTCCTTGCTCTTGTATAACTTGTACAGCACCTTGGTCAGCTGGTAATATTTGGCGCCGACATTCCCTGATCCCAGATGGATGGGAAAAGGCCGATCCACCAGATACAGGGTAATATTTTCGTCCCCATCCACATGGAGTTCCGAGATGTTCTGTTTCGGCAGGATAGAACTCCCCTGGCCCGCATATTTAATGAACTGCAGGGCCTCGCCCAGCTGCGAATCTTTGAGGGTTCGCGGCCATTCCTCTCTTTGCAGCCCGGTAATAATGGGATAATCCATATCCTCCGGCGGCACCACCTGGGCAAAGGCAACCCCGTTCCGGTCAAGATAGAACAGGCCGTTGTCAAGGGTGACAATGGCCACCGGCAGACGTTCCTTGACCACAATGAGCAACCGGTTTGGCCAGTCCCTTTCAATCTCCACCGATTCGACCCATTCATGGGCCTCGATCTGGGCCTTCACTTTCCTGGTATCGAGCGCCAGCAGATTGCTGTGCACATCCACCCCGCTCATTTCCAGGATATGATTCTTGGTGGTCTGACGGCACCCCTGGATGCTGGTGGCGGTTATCTGAAAAAAATCCGAGCGCCCCAAGGCCTTGTAAACGATAAGACCAACCAAGGCAAAGCCTGCCGCCAGCAAGAGAAAACCAGCCCCGAGAATGACCAGTTTTTTCTTCAGGTCCAGGGATCGACTTTTCTTGCCGCTCCCGTAACGCTGCTGTATGGGCTTCAGCTTTCGCAAAACCGTATCTACCCCTTTTCTTCCCGATTATAGAAGATGAACTTCCGGTTCCAGCCGGATACCGAACCGCTCGTAAACCCTTTCCTGCACCAGCCGCATCAGGTCCAGAAAATCCTGGGCCGTGGCCGAACCGGTGTTCACCAGAAAATTGGCATGCGCCTCGGAAACCTGGGCGCCTCCGACGCGAAGGCCTTTTAACCCCGCATCCTGAATAAGCTTTCCGGCGGCAGGCAAGCCCGACGGATTTTTAAAAAACGAGCCGGCGCTGGCCAGACCCTGGGGCTGCTTTTCTTTCCGGTCGCGTAGCAACTGGCTGCATCTTTTCTCAATTTCCTGTCGATCTCCCGCCCGCAGCAAAAACTCCGCCGCCGCCACGATCATCCCCTCTGTTTCCAGATGCCGATACATAAAGGCCAGATCGTCTTTTGCTCTTTTCCGCAACTCTCCGGACCTGCCTAAAAACGTCACCGAAGATAAAACCTCGCCCATCTCCTTGCCCCAGGCTCCGGCATTCATGACCACCGCCCCGCCCACCGAGCCCGGAATACCCGCGGCAAACTCCAGCCCCTCTAATCCCTGGGCGGCGCACCAGTTGACCAGTTTCATCAGGCTGCAGCCGGCCTCAACCTGAAGCCGTGATTCGCCTTCCTTTTCCCCGACCCGTTTGTCAATGGCCGCGAACTTCCGGCCCAGCATGACAAGGACCCCGTCATAGCCTGCATCGGAAACCAGCAGGTTGCTGCCCCGGCCAATGACCCGCCAGCGCACATCCAGTCTTGCCAGCACGACGAGAAGGCTCTGCAACTCTTCCAGGCTGGCCGGGGTGGCGATGGCCCCGGCCGGACCGCCCACCCGCAGGGTGCACCAGCTGGCCATGGGGCTGTGCCATTCGATCGCCCCGGACCAAAGGTCACGCAGTTGCTCCGGCCATCCCTTGCCAACCTCTTTTTTCATCGGCCTCTGACCCTTGAATTTCCAGGCCTTCACCCTGTCGGCGCGGTCTGGCAGGCGACAGCAACTATCAGGCAGCATGCCCCTGCCCCAGGATGCGCAAAAGTTCTTCCCCGGCCTGATAAATGTTGCCCGCGCCCAGGGTCAGGACAATGTCGTCAGGCTGCACCAAGGCCCGCACCGTACTCGCCAAGGATTCAACCTCCGCGATAAAATGGGCATTTTTCTGGCCGTGTAATTTGATTTCCTGCAACAGCGCCGAACCGCTTATTCCCTCAAGGGGAGTCTCGCTCGCCGCGTAAATCTCGGTTAGCAGCAGAACATCCGCCTCGTGAAAGGCGGTGCCGAATTCCTTGAACAACCCGGCTGTCCGCGAGTAGCGATGGGGCTGGAACATGACGATCAGCCTCCTTCTCGGCCAGGCCGAGCGCATCGCCGCCAAAGTTGCCCTGATCTCGGTGGGGTGGTGGCCATAATCATCAATGACCATGACCCCCTCAACCTCTCCCTTGATCTGCAAGCGCCGCTGAACACCGCTGAAGGTTTTCAAGGCAGCGCGGATGACCGCAAAGGGAATCTCCAGCTCCAGGGCCACGGATATGGCGGCCAGGGCGTTGTAGACATTATGCTGCCCTGGGATATTGAGGGTTATTTCCCCCAGCACCTCCGTGTTCCGGCAGAGCTCAAAGGTCGAGGTCAGCCCCTGGGGCACCACCGCCCTGGCGTGCACATCGGCCTGACTGGTCAAGCCGTAGGTAATGACCCTTTTTCGGATCTGGGCCAGAACCGAAGCAACATGCGCATCATCCAGACAGACCACCGCCGCCCCATAAAAGGGGAGCTTCTCGATGAAGGCCAGGAAAGCCGCCTTGATCTCCTCGATATCGTGATAATGATCCAGATGTTCCAGATCGATATTGGTTACGACTTCAAGCACCGGCGACAGCTTCAAGAATGAACCGTCGGACTCATCCGCCTCGGCAACCAGGAATTCCCCCTCCCCCAGCTTGGCGTTGGTGCCCAAGCTGTTCACCTTGCCGCCGATCACCACGGTGGGATCAAGCCCGGCCTCGGCCAGCAACCAGCCGACCATGGAAGTGGTCGTGGTTTTCCCATGACTGCCGGCCACGGCGATGCCGTATTTTTTAAGGCGCATGAGCTCCGCCAGCATCTCTGCCCTGGGGATGACCGGAATATGCGCAGTGCGGGCCGCCTGGACCTCCGGATTGTTCTCCCGCACCGCCGAGGAAATCACCACCACGTCCGCCCCGGCAATCCATTCGCCCTGATGCCCGGTGTGCACCTTGCCGCCCAGACCGGCCAGCCGTCTGGTTATGGCGGTATCCCGCAGATCGGAACCGCTCACGGTATAGCCAAGGTTTAAGAGCAGCTCGGCTATGCCGCTCATGCCGATGCCGCCGATGCCCACGAAATGAATATGCTGTGTTTTCTTATACATGCACGCGGTCCTTAACCCGTGGCCGCGACGGCGGCCAACAGCTCCATGCTTTTATCCACGATGGTACCGGTCGCCTCCGGCCTGGCGTATTGCTTCATCCGAGCCGCCATAGTCTGCAATCGGGGGGCATCGTGCAACAGCCCCATAATCTCGTCCCGCAATTTCGCCCCATCGAGCTCACGTTCCTGAAACATCAGGGCGGCGCCGCCCCGCACCAGAAAAGCCGCATTGGTCGTCTGGTGGTCATCCGCGGCATACGGGAAGGGAATCAAAATAGCCGGCTTGCCCAGCACCGCCAGCTCCGCCAGGGTGGTCGCCCCGGCCCGCGAAACAACCAGATCCGCCTCCCGGTAGGCTGCGGCCATATCAGTAATAAAGGATGAGACTTGGGCCGTTACCCCCGCCGCGGCGTAAGCCTTGCACACCCATGCCTCATCGCTGCTCCCCGTCTGGTGCCGAACCATGATTTGCTCGCCGGAAAGATTAGAGGCCAATGCCTCCACCATCAGTCCGTTGACCCGGTGCGCCCCCTGGCTGCCCCCCAAGACCAGCACGTTCTTGCCTGCGGCCTGCTTCTTCTCCTGGTCTGCCATCTGAAGAAGCTCCGCCCGCACCGGATTACCGGTCAACACCGCCTTACCCGCCGGGAAAAACCCCTCGGAACCGGGGATGGAAATATATACCCGGTCAACGATTTTTCCAAGCATCCTGTTGGCCATTCCCGGAATTGAATTCTGCTCATGAATACAGGTAGTTATCCCCATGAGTCTTGCCGCCAGCACCACCGGCCCGGTCACATAGCCGCCTACCCCCAAAACCAGCTGCGGTTTGAAGTCGCGGACAATCCGCAGCGCCTGCCACAGGCTGATGGGGAGCCGGGCCACACTTTTGAGCATCCCCGATAGAGACTTCCCCTTCAAGGGCAGGCAGGAGATGGACTTTTTCGCAAAGGAGCGAGTGACCAGCATCTTATTGTCAATGGCACGATCCGTGCTGACAAAGAGGATGCTGCCCTGGGGGCACCGCCGCAACATCTCTTCGGCCACGGCAATGCCGGGAAAAAGATGCCCGCCTGTCCCGCCTCCGGTCACGATCATCCGCATGAAAGCTCCCCTGCCAGCCTGCCGACCGCCTGGGTGAACACCTCCCCCCGATGGCTGTAGCTCTTAAACATATCAAAGCTTGCGCAGGCCGGAGACAACAGCACCGCGTCGCCCTTCTCCGCCATGCTTCCGGCCAGCCGCACCGCCTCGTCCATTTCCGCGGCAAAGGCTACCCTGGTGGCCTGGGCAAAGGTTGCGGCCATTTCTTCCCTTGCCTCGCCGATCAAAACCATGGCCCGAACCTTGTCCCGCACCAGGGGCAGGAGCATCTCGTAGCCGCCGCCCTTGTCCCGGCCGCCGGCGATGAGCACCACCGGCTGCTGCATGCCTGCCAGGGCGGAATAAACTGCCCCGACATTGGTGGCCTTGGAATCGTCGTAGTAGAAGATCCCGTCAAGCTCGGCCACCAGAGCCAGTCTGTGCGGCAGCGGCGCAAATCCGGCCAGGCTGTTCTGGATCGCAGCCGGGGTACAGCCCATGGCCCTGGCCGCCAGAATCGCCGCCATGGCATTTTCGCTGTTTGGCGCCTGGGCAAGCGAGGTTCCCGCCAGTTCGTACTCCTCGCTCTGCTTGCCCGCCTCGTCAGCCGGGGCAATGCGAAGCTTGGTTCCGCTCAGGCAAGCCGCCATCCCGGTCGCGCCGCAAGAACCGTAGCGCCGGATATCTCCCGGCAGCGGCCGGGGGCTTATTCGCTCCGCCTCCCTGGACAGCCAGCCGGCAATGACGGGATCGTCACCGTTGAGCACGGCCACATCGCCGGGCTGCTGGTTTTTAAAAAGCGACATCTTTGCCTCGACATAAGCCTCATAAGAGGCATAGCGATCCAGATGATCCGGGGTGATGTTAAGCAACACGCCAACCCTGGGTCTGAACTCACCGGCGCTGTCCAGCTGGAAACTGCTTACCTCAAGGACCACGGCTTCACAATCCTGCGGCCCGGCCAGGTAGTCGGCCAGAGGGGTCCCGAGATTCCCGCCCACAAAGACCTTCCTACCGCTGCCGGCGAGCAGCTCGCCGATCAGGGTCGTCACCGTGCTTTTCCCGTTGGTGCCGGTCACCGCCACCACCGGGGCCTTGAGGAAATCCCTGGCCAGGGCCAGCTCGCCCACCACCGGAATGCCTTTCCGCCGGGCCGCCGCAAGAGGAGCGATTCCCAAAGGAACGCCCGGACTTACCAGAATGCAGTCTGCCGAATTTAGAAGTTCAGAGGTATGGCCGCCAGTTTCCACAAAAACTCTTTTCTCCTCAAGCCACCGAACCAGGTCTCCGGCAAGGTTCTCCTTGCGGCCACCCTCTGAAACTGAAATTCTCACCCCGAGCTTGAGCAGGAAGCGCACCGCGGAAATACCGGACTTGCCAAGGCCCACCACCACGACATGGGCTCCTGGTTTCAGTATTTCCTTGAGGTTCCTGCTCAGCATTTCATTTCCCACCTGTTTCCCTAACGCAACTTGTAACTGACCAACTTGAGACAAAAAAACTCGCGATCCCCCGAACGGTAACTGTCCAGCAGTGCCGCAAATGCCAGGAAAAGGCCTGTGATGTGTGCCGGTGCACATGAACAGGCTGATGACAACGCAGCTGCGGTGCTGCCGGCCAGTTACCGCAGCTTCAAAGTCGCCAGGGCGCTCAGACCCAAAACGATGGAGATAATCCAGAAGCGGGCCACAACCTTTGGTTCCGTCCAGCCTTTCTTTTCAAAATGGTGATGAAACGGCGCCATGAGAAAGATTCTTTTCCCGCCGCTCATCTTGAAAAACCCCACCTGCAGGATGACCGAGAGCGCCTCCATGACAAAAATCCCCCCGACAATAGCCAGCAGCATCTCCTGCTTGATGATGATCGCCACCATGCCAAGAGCTGCGCCGATGGCCAGAGAACCCACATCTCCCATGAAAATCTGGGCCGGGTAGGCATTAAACCAGAGAAAACCGAGGCTTGCTCCCACCAGGGCGCCACAGAAAACGGCAACCTCACCTGCCCCTGGCACATAGGGAATCTGCAGATAGGCCGCCAACCCGGCATGCCCCGCCAGGTAGGAGAAGAGCAGATAAACACCGCTCGTCACCACCGTGGGACCGGTGGCCAGGCCGTCGAGGCCGTCGGTAAGATTGACGGCGTTGGAAGCGCCGACCACCACCAGAGTGGCGAAGGCCACATAGTAGGCGCCCAAATCAGGCTGGATATTCTTCAAAAAGGGGAAACTCAGGTGCCCGTCAAAATTCGGGTTGAAATAGATGAGCCCCCCGGCCGCCAGGGCCCCGATGATCTGCCAGAAGATCTTGCCCCTGGCGCTTAACCCCTTGCTGTTCCGCTTTTTTATCTTGCGGTAGTCGTCGTAAGCGCCGATAGCCCCGAACCAGAGAGTCACCCCGAGAATAATCCAGACAAACGAATTAGCCAGATCAACCCAGAGCAGGGTAGTCACCGTAACGGCAAAAAGGATGAGCAGCCCCCCCATGGTGGGTACTCCCCGTTTGCTGAAATGGCTGGCCGGGCCGTCGTCCCGCACCACCTGACCGATCTGGTTTTCCTGCATCATCTTGATAACCTTGTTGCCGCAAAGCAGCAGGATGAGAAAGGCGGTCAGCGTGGCGCCGATAGAGCGAAAAGTGATATAGCGAAAAACATTCAGCGCGCTGAAGTAGGTATGAAGCGGATAGAGAAAATGATAGAGCATGGTGGTTGTCCTTACTTCTCAAGCAGATCGTGAGTGATTGTTTCCATCCGCATCCCGCGCGAGCCCTTGACCAGCACCCAGTCTCCCGTCTGCAGAAAGCCGGCGGAGATACCCTCGCGCAGCCAGGCAGTGATCTGCTCCTTGCTGGTAAAAGGCAGGGCCTTTCCCCGGCTCATTCCCCCTTGCCGGGCGGCAGCAACCAAGGGTTCGGCAAATTCCCCCACGGCCAGCAGGGCGTCGAAATCAAGCCGCGCCACCTCCCTGCCGATCCCCTGATGGGCGGCAACACTTTGTTGCCCGAGTTCGAGCATGTCGCCGAGGATAACCACCTTTTTATGGCGGTGGTCCATCTGGCGCAAAGTCTTAAGCGCGGCCAACACCGAAGAGGGATTGGCGTTGTAGGCGTCATTCACCAGCCTGATCCCGCCGCTGAGCCTCTGCACCTGAAGCCGGTTTGCAAAGGGCGCGAAACTCTCCAACCCGGCCACGATTTCCGCAAACCGGACGCCCGCCGCATGGGCCATGCCTGCCGCCGCCAGAGCGTTCTGCACGTTATGCGCCCCCAACCCCCTGATTTTCACCCGGGCCTCATGGCTGCCGATCCGGAGGGTAAAAGCCATCCCGCGTTCGCCCAGACTCCGCAGGCGAAGCCCGCGGATATCCGCCTTGGCTTTGCGGCCAAAGGTGATTTTTCCCTGACGGCACTGCCTGGCTATCTCCAGCACCCTTTGGTCGTCAATATTCACCACCAGCCTGCCCGAGGCTTTGAGCCCGGCAAAGAGCTCGCCCTTGGCCCGGGCCACCCCGGAGATGTCGCTCAAGCCCGCAAGGTGGGCATCCTGGACATTGGTGATGCAGGCAATATCCGGGTCCGCGATTTCGGTGAGCCGGGCGATCTCGCCGGGCTGATTCATGCCCATCTCCAGCACTGCGAAGTCGTGGTATAATTCAATCGGCAGCAGGGAAAGCGGCAGGCCGATCAGATTGTTGAAGTTTCCTTTGGTCTTCAGCACCTGGTATTTTCCGGCCAGGATCGCGGCGACCATCTCCTTGACCGTGGTCTTGCCGCAGCTTCCGGTCATCGCCAATACCCGCAGCTTTGGAATCAGCGATCTCCGGAAAGCGGCCAGATCCCCGAGGGCGCGGAGGGTGTCCGCTACCAGCACCACCGGGACGGAGGGCATCTTTGCAGGGACTGCCTCCACCACCAGGCCGGCAGCCCCTTTCTCCACCGCTTGCCCGAGATAGGCATGGCCGTCGAAGTTCTCTCCGCGCAAGGCCACGAACAGATCCCCCGGCTCAATCACTCGGCTGTCCGTGCAGACCCGGAGGAAACCGACCTCGGTCGTGCCGGAAACAAGCTTGCCCCCCGTGGCCAGAAGAACCTGGGGGAGCGTCCAGGGCGGGCTCTGCCCGGCACCGGTTCCCGAGCCGGGATTATTTTTTGTTTCTCCCTTTTTCATCCTGCCCGCACCTGTTTTGCGCCCCGCTACCATTTGATCACCATAGCCTGGGCAGCGGCTTCAAGCCGGTCATCGAAAAAGAAACGCCCCTCCGGGGTTATCTGGTAGGTCTCGTGCCCTTTGCCGCACAACAGGACCACGTCCCCGGGCCGGGCCTGGCGGATGGTTTCCCTGATCGCCTCCCGGCGGGAGGGCACGATATCATAGCCCTGCCTCGCTTCGTACCGGAGAAGAGCCTCGATCCGCAGGCGCGGCAGGGGAGTTTCCCTAATCCCCGCCTCAATATCGTTCAGGATGCCTTCAGCTCTTTCACTCCGCGGATTATCGGAAGTGAGCACCACCACATCGGCCAGCGATCCGGCAACCTTGCCCATCAGGGGGCGCTTGCCGCGGTCGCGGTCCCCGCCGCAGCCAAAGATCACGATCAAACGCCCCGGGGTAAGGCGGCGCATGGTCTGCAGCACATTGGCCAGCGCCTCGGGGGAGTGGGCAAAATCCACAAAGACGCTGACCCCTGGCGGAGAGGCAACCTTTTCCAGGCGTCCAGGCGCGGGTTGAGCTTGCGCCAGACCGGCAACAATCTGCTCCCCTGCAATTCCCAGGGCCACTGCCACCCCAACCGCGCCGAGGATATTTTTCAGGTTGAAGGCCCCGACCAGATCGGAGCGGACCTCAAGTTCTCCCGCCGGGGTTATCAGAGTCGCCACCGTTCCGGCCAGATTCTCTCTAGCCTCCCGCACGGCCACCTTGGTTCCGGAAAAGCCGCAGTCAAGCAGGGTCCGGCCTCCCCCCCCTCCATACCCCAACCCCTTGTCGGCTTGTAGTTCGGAGAACAGCCGCCTTCCCCAGTCGAGGTCACCCTTGTCCCGCTCGTCACAGATGACCACCGCCTTGCCGTCTTTTTTCAGATACTCGGCAAAGAGCATCTTCTTGCTGGCGAAATAACTGGCCATATCCCCATGAAAATCAAGATGGTCGCGGCTCAGGTTGGTAAAGAGAGCCAGATCAAAGAGGATGCCGGCCACCCTTTTTTGCTCAAGGGCATGGGAGGAGGTCTCCATGATCACATGGGTGACGCCGCTATCCGCCATCTCAGCCAAGATCCGTTGCAGACTTACCGGATCAGGGGTGGTAAACGAGGCCGGAACTTCCACCGCGTTGTACCGGTAATTCACGGTACCGATCACCCCGGGCTTGCCCCCGGCCTGACGGATAATCGACTCCAGCAGATAGGTGGTCGTGGTCTTGCCGTTGGTGCCGGTGATCCCGAGCATGAGCATTCGCCGGGCCGGATGGCCATGGAAAGCCGCCGCCGCCTGCCCCAGAGCCTTTGGCGTATCGGCCGCTTCCAGACAGGCGACCTTGGCATGCCTCCACCCCCGGCAGCGCCCCTTGCCGACCAGCACGGCGGCACAGCCTTTTTTTACGGCAGCCTCCAGATAATCATGACCATCCACGGTCAGCCCAGGTACCGCAACAAATAATGAACCAGGACCAGCCTGACGGGAGTCGGCGGTGATGCTGCGTATCGCTTTATCCGGCAGCCTGTCCAGGTTCATGATTTCCATTTCCTCGGCCAATTTCCGTAAAGATACTGAGGCAAGGCTGTTGTTTTTCCCCATGTCCAGTACCCGGCTTTTTCCTTATAGTGGCAACTACTCAACAAAAAACAAACGGGACATTTGGCCTGCAACTGTGCAGAGTTACAGCTGCATCGGTTTCAGGTGCAGCACACACCGCTCAACACCCCGCAGGGCTGAGCCAGCCAAGGGATACTGGCTTGCCACCTGCCCCGACCCGGCGATCTGCAATCTCACCCCATACGGCTGCAGGGCCTGCATAGCCTTTCTCCCGCTCAAGCCTCGGACATCCGGCATGATAAGAGCCTGTTGCTCCTGAGCCAAAACCGCGGGCAGGCTTGCCTTGGCTTGAAGCATTTCAATTTTTTTATAATAGCCGACTTCGCGCACCGCCAGCTCCAACGCACTGGGCGGCCGCGCTGTTTTCCGCAGTGCCGTCCTGGCCTGCGCCATGGTCTCTTCGGCAAGACCCCGAACCGGCGACTTGGTGGCGAGCGGATCGATCCGAGCATCCTCAAGCACAACAATCATGGCGATTTCCGGATGCTCCAAGGGAGCCATGCCCAAAAGGATACTCTCCACTCCCGGCTGAGCCGTGACCACTTTGTCGCCATCTTCTTTTGCCGACTGAGGCCGGTTCTCTTTTGTTGGTTTTGCCTCGCTCAACGGAGCAATTCCTTTCTGCCGCAATGTTTCGATGACGAAATTACCCCGCCCTGCCCCGGCAACCTTCTTCATTTCACTGCGCATGCCCTCGCTTACTTCGGGCCGCACCCCAAACTCTCCGACCCCACCCTGCCGGACCGGCACATCCCACACCTGCTCATCCTGCCAGACAGCGCGGAGCACATGGGGAGTCATCACCCGGCCTCCGTTGATCAGCCGACAAAAAGCCGACAGCAACGCCAAAGGGGTTGCTGTCAAAACAGAATCCTTGTCAGCCTGCAACAATATGACCTTTGCCGGCTTGGGAGGAATTTCCTTCTTAATCCCGGCGGCTGCCTTGTCCGGAAGGTCGGCATCCACCTCCCTTAAGACAAACAAGGCCTCGGGCAAATCCACCTCCCCCTTGA
>Ga0209211_10003001_pt1 | contig 28175 bp, 33 predicted proteins | sample RifGroA2_FD_183992 | JGI IMG/M metagenome (GOLD analysis project Ga0209211, IMG submission 183992) | Groundwater microbial communities from Rifle, Colorado, USA - Groundwater A2 (SPAdes) (version 2) | ecosystem: Environmental > Aquatic > Deep subsurface > Groundwater | place: Rifle, Colorado...
CAGCACTGACTTCGGCAAAGATCGCAACGGCCAGATCGTGTTTCTCCAGCAAGTGCCGGAAGCGAAGAATGGTGCTTTCGTCCGGCATCACGTCTTCGAAAGCGTCAAGCCCGGCAAACTGGCGAAGCAGCGGCACATCGTGCAAGGCTTCTTCCATCGCCGGGTCGGAGTAGCCAAACCATTGCTGCATGAAGTGAATCCGCAGCATCGTGCCCTGCGGCATCGGCGGACGACCGTTCCCTTTCTTCGGGTAGAACGGCTCGATCAGCGCCGCAAGACGCGACCACGGAACCACCGTTTCCATCTCTGCCAAGAACACTGCCTTGCGGGTTTGCTTGCCAGCTTTCGGCAAAAAAAACCTTCTCGGCCAGGCTCAGTTGCTTCATCGGTTTCATCTGTCTCATCAACTCAATGACAATGCCGTCATTTTCTCAAATCGCGCTGCATGATGGTTACTTATGCAGAGTTTCCCTAGAAGCTAGAACTTTTCGACAATTGACCTAGAAATTAAATAGTCATATATCCAATTTTTTCTGAAATTAGAAATTGAGCCTTGGTGTGATTTTCAACATCATTGAGACTTATACCAGGGCCGAGCTCTGTTAGAACAAAATTCCCTTTTTCAAACATAAATACCGCCATTTCAGTTACAACCATGGATACTCTTTCTTTTGCTGTCAATGGCAGAGTACAGTCTTTTAATATTTTAGCGCCCCCATCTTTTGTACAGTGCTCCATCGCCACAATAACTTTTTTCGCACCTGTCACCAAATCCATTGCCCCTCCCATTCCAGGGACCATTTTTCCAGGAACCATCCAGTTTGCTAAATTTCCTTTTTCGTCCACTTCAAGTCCTCCCAGCACGGTAACGTCCACATGCCCACCCCGGATAAGCGCAAATGAAGTAGCGCTGTCAAAAACAGCCGCTCCCAGTGCCAACCCACACGGCTTACCACCCGCGTTGACGACACTAGGCATTGGTTCACCGACCAATTGCGTCATTCCCAAGAATCCGTTTTCAGACTGAATCGTGATGTGAACATTCGCTGGCAAATAGTTGGGAATCTGTGTTGGCAAACCAATTCCCAGATTGACAACATCGCCCTCCTTCAGCTCTAACGCAACTCGTCTTGCAATAATTTCTTTCGCGTCCATCTATTTTCTCCTGCTTACGATTATCTTATCTACCAGCGCAGCCGGGGTAATCACCATATCCGGATCGATTTCTCCAACCTCTACAATCTCATCTACTTCCGCAATTACCATGTTCGCCGCAAATGCAATCAGTGGATTAAAGTTTCTTGCCGCTCTTTCGTAAACAAGATTTCCAGTTTTATCGGCTTTTTTGGCCTTTATTATTGCAACGTCTGCTTTTAGTGGCAGTTCTAGAAGATAAGGCTTCCCATCAATATGAGTTTTATCTTTTCCGTTCTCTACTATCGTTCCTACGCCTGTTGGAGTAAGAACACCACCGAGGCCGGCACCTCCACAGCGAATCCGTTCTGCAAGCGTTCCTTGGGGGACTAGTTCAACTTCAATTTCACCGGCAATCATTTTTTTTCCGGTAATTGGATTGGTCCCAATGTGAGAAACAATTACGCGTCTAACCTGATTATTAACAACGAGCCTTCCAATACCCAACTCTGGCGACGCAGTATCATTACCAATCAATGTCAGATCTATCACTCCCTTTCTAATAATTACATCTACCAGTCCTTCTGGCGTCCCAACTGCCATGAATCCCCCAAACATAATACTCATTCCGTCGACGAAAAATTCTTCAACTTCTGGCCAATCTATTAGCTTTCCTTCGCTCACATTTCACCCCTCATATATTTAGAACAACGGCATCTCGCTCCTAATTGCCAATTAGTTTACTCAGCGGCACTAAAAGCGCTTTTTTTCGACGCAAGATGGTGGTTAATTTTAATCAGCAAGACGGAGTGGAATTCCTCATTATTTGAGATTTGGCGGCCTAATTTTGGTGAATTCATCCATCGTCTGATCAGTTTCGTTATTAAAATCACCTCAGCGCCGATATTCCTCCTAAAAGTACGGCATACCACTCAAGTCATTTTGTACAGTTGATCGTTTCCATATGTAATTCTGCTATCTGCCACGCCAGAGAGATCAGGTAACTGAGCTTGGCTTAAGTCAGGTATTTGGGGAGTATCCGACCGGCAATGCCCAGTTCGGGGCCGACTTCGTCGTCGGTCATACTTCAGAGCAAGCCTAGCGAGAATTCGCACATTGCCTCAGACAACAGCACATCCACGGCTGACCGATAGTGGGCTATTCTGGAGTCGTCGCCAGAGTGCCCATCCATGCCTGATCACTCTCCTACCGGCACCAGAAGCGCACTGTTCCATGCCGCGACACATGCTACGCGCGAGCTAGCCACGTTATAGAGCCTTGCCGGCTATGGCTACCGAGCAGCTGTACAGAGTTTCGCACCCTAGATCCGTCGCTTCTGCCGCGCATCCGAGTCCACGGCACTACCAGCCATGCAATCCAACCAAGATTGTCGTCATCGAGTAGTTCTATAGGCGGAAGAGAGGTGAACTTCGCGAACTCACGGGCAATTCGATATGGGGCCTGTTCAAATAAGATCGGAACTCCTCACACTTATCGATATTGATTTTCAACTGACGACCTCTATGCCCCAGACCTTCGTGGACGCCCACGAAATATTTTTTTAGCATATATTGCGAACTTGGCGTATTGTTTTGCCTTGTTGCAACAGGCGAGAATAAAGGCATGAACATCCGCCATCTCCGTTGTTTCGTCGTCGTGGCCGAGGAACTGCACTTCGGCCGGGCGGCCCGGAGACTGCATATCGAGCAATCTCCGTTGTCGCGCGTCATCCGCAAACTGGAGGAAAGCCTGGGGACAACACTGTTAGAGCGGAGTCCGCGCGGGATTCGCCTGACTGCCTCGGGGCAGGTATTGCTGGAAGAAGCCCGACGTTTGCTGCGGGTTTGTGAGCAAGCGCGCCACAAAACACAAGCGGCCTCGGCCGAACGCCGTGCCTACCTGCGTATCGCCTTGTCAGACGGGATTGCACCGGCGCGCCTCTCGGCCTTGCTTGCCACGTGTCGATGCGAAGCCCCGGAAGTTGATATTCGTCTGTTCGAGGTAACGCTATCGCGTCTGCTGGCTGGCTTGAAGGACGATCTTTACGATGTTGGCCTGGCGGTGGCAGACAAGCACGAAGCCGATATTGTCAGCCAGCCGGTCTGGCGAGACCCGTTGGTCGTCGCGCTGCCCTCGCGCCATCCGCTGCTCGCCCACCAACAGATTCCGCTGAAGGAGGTGGTGAGCTACCCGCTGATCCTCTGTCACCCTCAGGTTTGCGAGGGCTGTGGCCAACACCTCGAGGAATTGCTGGGCTCGCTCGACTCCCGTCCGGTGGTGGCTGAGTACGTGAGCACCCATGACTTGATGGTCGCATTGGTAGCGGCGGGTTACGGCATCGGCTTTTCCAGCGCAGCCCATCTGCCCGCCTGCCGGCGCGGCGATGTGGTCGCTCGTCCCCTGGATTGCCCGATGGCCCTGCTGACGACTTACCTGCTCCGCTCGGCGCAGAAGGCTGAGGACGAACTCAGCGGATTCATTCAGCGCGCCAGCCAGGTAGGTGAAATACCACTGGACACGGCTTAGCTACCGCCTCGCGCATCCGCGATGCATTTTCGGTCTCGCCTCGGACCGAACGAGCCAGGAACAGTCGCCGATGGGAACTGAATACCTGATTAGTAGCGTGCGATCACTGACCGATAAACGCCAAAGGCATAAGTTGCCCTTGCCGTCAGCGCATTTGCATGATGCGCAACATCGCAGGCCCTTGCCTTTACGGCCTGAACGAAGTTCCTGAATGCCCTTTTCACCCGCCCTCCCGCATAAAGAATGATGGCCGTGTCGATTGTGGGAAGGAGCCGGACATGGCGAGGAGCAACCGGCCGCAAGTTGCGGCGAAGACGTATTACCGCCCGATCGAGGCGGCAATCCGCTGGTGCGATCTGCTGCATTTTGAAGGACGGATTCTTTCCAAGCTGGCTGGCCGCGCCCTGCCCGATCCCGGCGAATTTCGTCACTGGCCGATGCTGCTCCTGAACACCGAGCGCATTCTGGACGCCCTGACCCACCGGGAGCTCGCCGGCTACAGACCTGGTGCGCCGCACACCGAAGAACGGCTCGCGCCAGACGATCCCTCAACCGTAGTCCGGCATGTAGAGCTGCGGGCTTGGATGACACACCACTACCCCGGCGAGAGGCCGGCCTTCCTGTTCGGTGAGCGAGAATGCATCGAGCCTCCTGCCCTGAGCGTTGATTCACTCGTTTTCCTGCTGGCGGAACGGGAGGGTGCTCGAGGAAGGCTCACAGAACTACAGCAAACCCACACAGCCCTGATAGCCGAGCACTCCGCCCTACTTGAGGTCCAGCAAAAAAAGCTGGATAAGCAGGCGCGGGAACCAGGAGCACGCGCGGAATCGACCTATCTCAACATCATCGGCGCCTTGTTGTCACTGCTGCTGGGCAAGTCGCCGGGCGGTGCGCCGTATTCTTCATTTCGCAACATGGATTCGGTAATCAGCGCCCTGCTTGCCCATCACGAACATCTGCCGGGCATCAGCGAACGGACCCTGTGGAGCAAACTGGCTCAGGCCCGACGACACCTGCAGGGGATGGGCTGACGACTGCAATTGCAGTGCGGCATGCTGCAACTGCAGTGCTTTCCGGCTGCTGCACCGATGGAATGCGGGGCAATTTCCCGAATGCGCCATGGAGCGTCAAGGAGTGCTCATCATGTCTTCGCAGACCATCGACCAGGCTCAGCCGACCGAACACCGTATTCTGCGTCGCGCCGAGGTGGAGGCCAAAACCGGCTTCAAGCGGGCGCACATCTACAGCTTGATGAAGGAAGGCAAGTTTCCCAAGGCCCTGCGCCTTGGGGTGCGGGCGGTGGGTTGGGACTCGGTGGAGGTCGAACAGTGGATTTCCGAGCGCCTCAAGGAACGGGGGTGACGCCATGGAGGTGGTTTCCATCATTTCGACCAAAGGTGGCGTTGGCAAGACGACCACGGCGGCAAACCTCGGCGGTTTCGTGGCCGATGCCGGATTGCGCGTACTGCTGCTGGACCTGGACGTGCAGCCGACTCTTTCCAGTTATTACCCGCTGAGGCACCGCGCGCCGGGCGGCATCTACGAGTTGCTGGCGTTCAATGAGCAGCGCATCGAACAGGTGGTTTCGCATACCTCGATTGCCGGACTGGATCTGGTGCTGTCCAACGATGACCGGGGCGAACTGAACACCTTGCTGCTGCATGCGCCGGATGGCCGGCTACGGCTGCGCAACCTGCTGCCGGTGCTGGCGCCTTTCTACGATCTTCTGTTGATCGATACACAAGGCGCGCGCAGCGTGACACTGGAAATGGCGGTGCTGGCTTCCCGGCTGGCGCTTTCGCCGGTGACGCCGGAAATACTGGCGGCCCGCGAACTGAGGCGGGGCACCCTGCAACTGATCGAGGACATCGCCCCCTACCGACACCTGGGTATCGAGCCGCCGCCGCTGCGGCTGCTGATCAACCGGGTGCATCCGGTCTCCGCCAACGCACGGCTGATCCAGCAGACCCTGCGGGAGCTTTTTCAGGGCCATCCCAGCATCCACGTATTGGATACCGACGTGCCCGCCATCGAAGCCTATCCACGTGCCTCGATGCAGGGTTTGCCGGTGCATCGGGTCGAATACCGGCAGCCGCCGGGCCGGGTGGCGACTCCGGCGCTGGAGACGATGCGCCAACTGGCAGCGGAGTTGTTTCCCGACTGGCGAGCCTGGTTTGCTCAAGTTTCCGGGCGGCCCGGTGCGACTATACGGAACAGGATCCCGGATCATGGCGAAAACACATGATCTGGTCAGGGGCCAAAAACGGCTGCGCGCGCTGATCGATTTTGCCCTGAGCGAAGGCTGGGGCGTGGTTCGCACGCCGGGTGGGCACCTGAAGTTCTTCAAGCCGGGATGCGCGTCGATCTATACCAGTTCGACCGCAAGCGACCACCGGGCGGGGCTCAATGCCCGCGCCCAACTCCGCCGTGCCGATCGGCTGGCCGGAACACCGGAAGGTACCAAGCATGGCTGATTCGCCCCCCATGGACGTGGCGGGCAAACTGCTCGCCGCCGGATTCGAGCGCAGCAGTCCCAGTGCCACGGCATTGAGCGATCCGATCGCGGATACTCCCATGGTGGTCACCCTAGACGAGCTTCGCCCCTACGACCACGACCCCCGCGTCACCCGCAACCCCGCTTTCGACGAGATCAAAGCCTCGATCCGCGAGCGGGGGCTGGATGCCCCGCCAGCCATTACCCGCCGCCCAGGCGAGCCCCACTACATCATCCGCAACGGCGGCAATACCCGGCTGGCGGTCCTGCGCGAGCTGTGGAGCGAAACCAGGGACGAGCGCTTCTTCCGCATCTCTTGCCTGTTCCGTCCTTGGCCGCAGCGTGGCGAAGTGGTGATGCTGACTGGACACCTGGCCGAAAACGAGTTGCGGGGTGGCCTGACCTTCATTGAGCGGGCGCTGGGCATCGAGAAGGCACGGACGTTCTATGAAGAGGAAGGTCTGCTGGCACTATCGCAATCGGAGCTTGCCCGGAGGCTGGCCGCCGATGGCTACCCGGTGCCACAATCACACATCAGCCGCATGCAGGATGCTGTCCATTACCTCTTGCCGGCCATCCCGACAGTGCTCTACGGTGGCCTGGGCCGACATCAGGTGGAACGCCTGGCCGTGCTGCGCAAGGCGTGCGAGCGCACCTGGGAGCGACGAGCGCCAGGCCAGTCATTGCCTGTCGATTTCGCCACGCTCTTTCAGGAGGTTCTGGCCCAGTTCGACATGCAACCGGAGGAATTCTCACCACAACGGGTACAAGACGAACTGGTCGGTCAGATGGCCGAGTTGCTCGGCGCCGACTACGACACGCTGAGTCTCGAGATCACCGACGGCGAGATCCGGCAACGGGCGCTGAACAGCGAGTCGATAGTGGCAAAACCGGCCTCGTCCCCATTGCTGCCACCTGTTGTCGCGGTGCGCGAAAGTTCGCCTGCGCCGACGGGGGCTGTCGTGATTGCCGAGCAGAAGCCTGGAGTCGAACAGACAGCGACACCCGATCAAGCACTCCCCGACCACAAGCCCGATGCGCGCCTGCAGGCGCATATCGTGTCACCGGCGCCGACGACCGAGCGCTTGCAATCGATACAGCGCCTGGTGGCGGAACAGATGGGCGACGCTTTACCCGACTTCGAACGCAATGCCCTGAGTGCGATCCCCGTCCAGGCCGGTGGGCTCTATCCGATCTCGGATGTCTGGTACATCGAACCGAGCCTGGATGCGCCGGAGCGCTTGCGGGTGCACATCGCCCAGTTCGCGCGTGAAATTGCCGAAGAGGCGGGCATCGGAAACTGCATTGAGGTGTGCGATACGGGGCTGGGCTTCGTTTGCTCGCCTGAGTGCGCGGTGAACTCGCCCTTCGCGGCCGTGGTTCTTGGGCTACTGCAGGCCCTTTGCGGCCTGCCCTCTCCCGTATTCGACGGGCCCCGTCTGGCAGCGGACCTGGGTACATTGCTTCAGGGCGGCGGCTCGTTTTCCCGGCTGAGCGATACAGGACTGGTCAAGCTGTTCCGCCTGCTGCGTCTGGCGCGCCGTCTGCTGGATCTGGAAATCGGCCACGGCGGGAACGTGCCATGAGCGGGAGGAAATAGCCCATGTCCACACCACATCCGCTGAATCAGGCCGTGATCGCGCAGGCATTGCACGATCTGCGCAACGGCCAACTGCGCCGCTGCAAGGCGATGGGATTCGGCGATGCGGAGCTGGAAGCCCTGAAGCATCCGGAACTGGTCAGCGTGTTGCTCAATGCTTCGGTGTCCTGGTGCTCGGTCACGGTCAATCGCGAAGTCCTGCATCGTCTATTGAAGCAGGTGAGCGACGTGGAACAGGAAATTGCCACCGTGGACCGCATGCTACGCTTGGGGGCCAGTACGGAGATGGTGAGCCGCTTCTATGGCCTGACCCATCAGGAGATCGCGCTGCGGCGCGACATTCTCGGCCTGCCCAAGCGAAAGGGGCGTTACCCGGTACTCGACGAGGGCCAGGATGTGGCGCTGTGGGAGCATTGGAAAACTCTCGTGGCCCAGCGCCATCTGGTCCTGGATGACGATTCGGCGATGCTGACGCTGTGCATGGACCTGGCCGAGGCCATGAGTCTGCCGATGTCGGTGATCTGGGCCGCGATTCGGAACTGGATCGACCAGGGGCTGGTTTAGGCCATGGCCCCCGACGACATGCCCTCGGGAGGGGGGCCGGGTGCGCTGTCGAATCTGTTCGATGTTGCTGTACGGCACATGGACTCAACCCGGAATTCGGCACCCCAGGATGGTTTTCTATTCAGTGGCAACCGCCATGAAAGCGTGCCCCGGCGGTTGTTTCTCGACCCACGACTGACCCCGCTGGAGCGCAACGCGTGGCAGGTATTCCGGCTGCAGTTGAACGACGATGGCGTGACGGCGTTTCCGACCTATGAGCAGCTTCGCCCCTATCTGGCGTCGATGCCCTGCGGCGCGCTGGCATCCCACGAAACCGTCGCTCGCACCCTGACTCTGCTGCGCCTGACCCGCTGGCTCAGCCTGGTACGGCGCCGACGCGACCCAATAACCGGCCGCATTCTGGGCAACCTCTACGTGCTGCATGACGAGCCGCTGAGCCCCTTCGAAGCCATGCAACTCGACCCGGATTACCTCGGGCTGGTCAGTCAGGCACTCGACCATGCCGCCAAAGCGGTGCGGATCGTAGGTCTGCACACCCTCCGGGAAATCGCCGAAGACCCGCTCCTCAGCGGTCGCACCCTGCCCACACGGCTGCAGGTGCTGGCTCAGCGCATGATAGGAAGCGAAGCTGTACCAGGCTTTCCACAGGCGGATACGGTAGCCGATTCCGAAGAAGGGCTGAACGGCCGACTTCGGAATGGCGAAGCCCCCTCTTCGGAATCCGAAGCAGGCATGAAACCGGCACCAGAGCACGTGCTTCGGAATCCGAAGACGGACAGTACGGTACGTAAGAACCGTATGAATGAAGTACGTACAGTACCTCGCCCACATGCCCAGCACGACCTGCGCGTACCCGAGCGCTTCCTGCAACTGAGGGAAGAACAGCAGACCGGTGCGCTGGTCGCCCTGCAGCAGGTGGAGACGGCCCAAAGGCAGGCAGTGCTCGATGAATGGGCTGCACGCTGCACCAACAGCACGGTGCGAAATCCGGCCGGCTACCTGTTCGGCATCATCCAGAAGGCCATCCGTGGTGAATTCAAGGCGTGGGCCAGCGAAGCACATGCAGCTTCGACATCATCGGAAGCCACCCGAAGGAGGGGTGCGGAGCCGCCCCCTGCGGACAGGGAAGTGGCCAGGGCTTACCTGGCACGATTGAGGTCGCTGCTGGGTGATGCGTGAGTGAGGCTATCCCCTGGGGATAGGGCTGCAAGATGATTACGGAATTGATCCAACGGTTTCGCCGCGCTCGCTCATGTCATAGATTCCCCTTGGTCTCGATACAGCTTTGACTTGCGATATGCGACACTTACAAGAAAACATCGGGAGGGAAACATGAGTGTGATCCACGCAGCTGTCATTCACAAACTGATCAAGGAACCTCACGGGCCGACATCGGTTCAGACCCGGGACGCCGAACTTGAACTCAACGAGCCGGTGAAAAACCTCGTAAACCAGATCAGCGAGTTCTACGGATCCAAGGCCAGCAAGGGCTACGGTCGTTTCGAAGATGACGAACTGACATATCCGTCATCGACGGTACTGCGAGATATTTTCAGGGATCACAGCATCGCCTTCGTTGATGGGACAAAGAAGTTGATGGATGTTCTTGCCGGGAAAGCCATGCAAGCCCCACTGTCCAAGGGTGGCTACGTGCTGATGGCTCATGGACAATCGAGCTCCAAAGAGGACTGGTTTCTCGTCGCCATCATCAACAACGTCGCGAGCAGCGCCGTAAACGAAGAAACCTTGGAAATCATCGAGTCTGTTCACATCGATGTCGATAACTTGCGGGTCGCCGGCCGCGTCAACGTTTCCACGTGGCTGGCCGGTGATGAACACAGCCGCTACGTGGGATTCTTGAAGCATCGTGGCGAAGTTGCCGACTACTTCAAGTACTTTCTTGGCTGCAGTGTCGTCATCAAAGATGCCGAAGAAACCAAGCGTCTCGTGGAGGCGCTGCGCACATTCGCGCGTAGCGAGAATCTGGACCAGGAGCGTGAAGACGATTTTCTTCGCAAGGCTCATGCTTACTGCCATGAGCGCAGCAAGAGCAAGCAGCCCATCAGTCTTGAAGAGTTGACGAATGTGGCTTGGCCGCAGGAGCCAAAAAAACTTCAGAAATCACTGGCTGAGCAAAACATCGAGATCAATGACGGCTTCGTTCCCGATGGTAGAAGCCTCAGGTCTCTTCTCAAATTTCATGGCAAATCAGAATACTGGACCGTGGACATCGACCGTCGCGCGTTGATCAAGGGCCATGCACAATACTTGCCCGAAAAGGGGGAGTTAATCCTCCGCAATCTGCCGCCCGCGCTGAAAACCGAGTTGGATGCTGAGGTACGCGATGACTGATTTGGTCTGGGCCTCGCTCACTCACGTAGCCAAGGGTTTCAAACCCAAGGTTGTTGGAGAAATGCGTGGGACCTTCGTCATTGCCGAGGATACAGACCTGAAAGCCCTCGAATTATGTCTTGGGCACCAAGAAGATACCGGTATGCAGTTACATGGTGCTATCAATCAGGCCTTGGCGGTCGGCAGCATCTTGGAATTATCGTTCGCCCCCCGACCTGGGTATGCGTCGGTAGCCAAAGATATGGACGAATTGTTGGAGCAGCCCGGCAATCGAATTCGGACGAAACCTCGCTTTCTGGTGCTCGACACCAAGACCTCCTCAGATGACGCATCAAATGAAAGTGGCGAGGTCGGCCGTTATCACCTGGTGGTCAAGCTGGTTCAAGCTTTCAAAGATGTTGCGGGTTTTTTGGATGCTGACGAGCAGAACCTTGTGTTCATCAGCAACGGTCGATTTGACATGCCTGTTCGCTATGGAGCACAGGATCTCAATGATTTCGATTTGGCGGAGGTCAAGGCCCTGACATCGCTTATCCCTACGGATACGCATAAAAAACAGTGCGCGGCGATTCTGTCTTCCGCCATCGTTGACCTTGTCCGGGCGCAGTCACCCGAATCTCGCTTCTCGTATCTATTGCGTAACGCGAAGGCGTTGAGGACGGCTTACGACCAAGGATACAAGATGTATGCTGCGGGCTTCTCTTATGACAAGCTCAAAGATACGGTCGAAGCGGCTCGCGTTGAATACATCGGCAAGATTCACAAAGTTCTGTCGGATATCCAGAACCAGTTGCTCGGTATCCCGGTAGCCACGATCATCGTCGCGACACAAATGAAGGTAGCCCAAGGCTTTGGAACGGAGTTTCTCGTGAATTCGGCTGTACTGCTTGGTTGCTGGGTATTCGCGATACTCACACTGCTCCTGCTCCGGAATCAACAACACACGCTATCGGTGCTGCAAGAGGAGATCGCAAGGCAAAAACGCCAGCTTGAGAAGGAATACGCTCCAGTCGCAGGTAGCCTCAACGGCACCTTCAAATCCCTGGAATCTCGAGCGTCCACGCAACAGATTGTACTTTGGGTCATCGATGGAGTAGTCGTCGCTGGCCTACTTCTCTCGCACTGGGCCTACGCGCGCTTGACCCCTGATGCATGGGCCTTCATCTGGTCTTAGGACGAGACGCAATCGGCTCGCCGCCAGCAATGCCAAGACAATTTACCAAGCAAATAGCCAGCACGCTGACGGATGACGACCAGCAGACACAGCAGCGCGAAGTTCAGCGCCTACTGGGGCGTTGTTTGATCCGGATTCAGCAGTATGAGCGGTTGATAAAGGCCATCGTCGCTCATCATGACATTTCCGGACCGGCGCATGCTCTGGAGGCAATTCGAGCAGCGCGTATCGATGACGCCTCAACCAAAACGCTCGGCGCTCTGGTCGGGCAACTTGTTGGTTCCTACGTCACCACGGAAGCCGCTTCAGACAACGAGAAAGAAGCTGAATTACCTGACAACGCCGTTTCGTTCCGGTTTCGAACCCAGTTGAGTCTCTCCGTCGAAGATTACATCCGCACCCAGGACGAACTTCGAGAACTGGTGTCGCTGCGCAATATGCTGGTCCACCATTTCATCGATCAACATGACCTCTGGACGACGGAGGGTTGCCGTTCCGCGCAGGAAGCCTTGGATTCCGCATATGCCCGCATTGACCAGCACTATGAACAACTACGCGGTTGGGCCGAGCATATGGAACAGGCTCGTCAATTGGCGGCAGAATTCGTACAGTCCGATGCCTTCCGCGACTTCGTCATCAATGGCATTGCACCGGATGGCTCGGTTGACTGGGCTGGCGCCGGGGTTGTTCGAGTACTGCGCGAAGCTGCCAGAGAACTCTCCGTTGAAGGCTGGACCCCTGTTCACAGTGCTGGACGTTGGATTCAGGAGCGCTATCCCGACCAACAACCAGCCAAGTATGGCTGCGCCAGTTGGCGCCAGGTTTTGCATGAATCGCGTCTATTCGAACTTCGCTACCGCGAGGTGGATGGACTACGTGCTGCCTGGTACCGAGCCAAGGAAGCATAGGCGAATCGTTCCTGTGCTCCGGATCTGGCCTATCCCCAGGGGATAGCTGGAACGGTCCCCCCTTTCCAAACGAGCAAAACTGGGCGGCAGCCGGTTGCGCTTTCTTGACTGACTGCCTTCCGTCGGATGCCGATGCTGGCGACTCCCTTCTTTCAAGCGAGTCGCCCATATGGCCAACGAGCCCCTGCAACTGAATCTTGGATCACTGCGCAGTGCGATGTCGCTGACGCTGCATACCCACCACGCTTCCCGCATCTGGCACGGCCGCGCTGCCGCCGAGGGGCGCCCCGGCATCATCGGCCTCAACGGGTTCATCAGCGCGATGAACAAGATGAAGCGCGGCGCCGAGCAGGACGACCCCTATTCAGACTGGTGGATGCTGCGCATCGAGGACAAACTGGTCGACACGAAAACCCGGCTGCAGGCCCTGTGCGAGCAGGTGAACCTGGCGCTGGCCGGCGTGCCGCCCGCCCTCAGCCTGGGCGAAAACCTGAACGTGCAGCCGGTGAAGCTGCCGCTGTTCGTCAATGCCCAACTCGGCTTTGCCGCCGTCTACCTGCTGGCCGACTACGATGATCTGGCACGCAAGCTGATCCTGGCTCATCACACGGCACTGATCGACCGCAGTACCCTTGAGCGCTGGCTCAACGATGGCGCGCATGCCCTGCGCAGCCTATTCTCCCTGGCGCAGCAGTATCGGTATTCGGGCGCCAGCCGTGACGACTTTGCGGCGAAGAACGCTGTAGCGCGGGCAGCGTTGGAGAAGTTCGGCGAACTGCCACAGGAGGTGATGGAAGGCACGCGTCGTTCGCGCTTCGCACCACCTATCCTGCGCCGGAATGCCCGATCCGATGAAAGCAGCGCCGAGGCCCGGACATCAGGTGCTTCCGAGCCGGATGACGAGGATCTCCAAGCATGAAGCCCCTCCTTTCAAACGGCCACCTTCCGCGCTTCGTGCCGCTGGGACAGGCGGACTTCCAGCGCCTGGAACACGCAGGCTACCTAAAAGGCCTTTTACAACCTTTTAAAGGTAAGGGGAGTCTGGAGACCTGGGCCAGCCAATGCATGACGCTGCGCGACAAGCTGATCGCCCTGGCACAAGGGCAACTCTTGCCCCAGGCGCGTGCCTATCCCTTCAACCTGCTCGACGTTCAACTGGCCCAGCAGAGCACTGGCGCAGGCACGACCTTTCTACGCTGGCGCAACCTCGATCGTTCAAGCATGGGCGTTGCACTCTGGGAGTCACTACTTGGCCGGACCTCGACACCGGCCACGCTGATCGACGATCTGTACGCGATGGAATTGCAACGCATCGTCCTCAACATGCAGATCAGCCTCACTCACAGCATGGCTCGGCAGGCACTGGAATGCGCCAGCAAGATGGCTCAGGCCGAAACAACCTACCTGCGACGTCACCAGGGCCGCGCTGTTTCCATCACCACAAACAAGGAGTCATCATGAGCACGCACTTCGTCGGCGAAGGCAACATCGGTTCTGCGCCGGACTACCGAGAATTTCCCAACGGAAACGACGAGCCGCGCCGGCTGCTGCGCCTGAACGTCTATTTCGACAACCCGATCCCGAAGAAGGACGGTGAATACGAAGATCGGGGCGGCTTCTGGGCACCGGTGGAACTGTGGCACCGCGACGCCGAGCACTGGAAGACGCTGTACCAGAAAGGCATGCGCGTGCTGGTCGAAGGCCGCACGGTGCGCGACGAATGGGCAGACGCCGAGGAGAACGAACGCGTCACCTTCAAGGTCGAGGCCCGGCGCGTGGGCATCCTGCCATATCGGGTCGAGGCCGTGACGCTGAGTGCCAAGGCCGGCGGACAATAGCGCTGGGCTTGCGCGGGCGGCTGTAGCAACCGTCTCACGCCCGTCATGCACCAGCGCACTATCCCCAGGGGATGATTCCAGGGAGTTCCATTGAGTTCCGGTCGCCCTCCCGATTGGAAGCTCCCACCCTGCTATCCCTTGGCACTGTGGCCGAATCATGGAGAAGGCCGCGCTTTCTCCGCGGAAAAACTGGGTTGGGGCCTATTCCTCTTCCTTGCAGTATTCCTCATCTGGTGCAGTCATGCTGCGGTTCATCCGATGAACCGCACATTACCAAGGAGGCTCCATGCGCGTATTCCTGTGCGAGAAACCTTCTCAGGGCAAGGATATCGCCCGCGTGCTGTGTGCCACCCAGCGACGTTCCGGCTGCTACAGCAGTGCGGGCGTCGTCGTGACCTGGTGCATCGGTCATCTGGTCGAGGCGGTACCGCCCGAAGGCTACGACGAAGCGTACAAGCGCTGGGCCATCGAGCACCTGCCCATTCTTCCCCAGCACTGGCGTGTCGAGCCCAAGGCGGCGACGGCGGCCCAGTTCAAGATCGTCAGGCAGCTTATTGGCCAGGCTCGCGAACTGGTGATTGCCACCGACGCTGATCGCGAAGGCGAAATGATCGCTCGCGAGATCCTCGATCTGTGCGGCTACCGGGGTCCGATCCAGCGGCTGTGGCTGTCGGCGCTCAACGATGCCTCGATCCGCAAGGCGCTGGCTGCGTTGAAGCCTTCGGCCGAGACACTGCCGCTGTACCATTCGGCCCTGGCACGCTCCCGTGCCGACTGGTTGATCGGCATGAATCTGAGCCGGCTATTCACCTTACTGGGCCGTCAGTCCGGCTACACCGGCGTGCTGTCGGTTGGCCGTGTGCAGACGCCAACGCTGAAACTGGTGGTGGATCGCGACCGGGAGATCGCCCGTTTCGTGTCCGTGCCGTTCTGGACGATCGAAGCCACGCTGTCCCAGGCGGGTCGATCCTTCGTCGCAGTCTGGATGCCGCCGAAGGCGTGCGCCGACGCCGCCGGCCGCTGCCTGCTGGAGCCCGTGGCTCAGCAGGCAGCCGAGCGCATGCGCGCTGCCGGTCATGCCCAGGTGTTGTCCGTCGAGACGGAACGCGTGCGTGAAGCTCCGCCACTCCTCTTCGACCTGGGCACGCTGCAGGAGGTGTGTTCCAGGCAGTTGGGCCTGGACGTCCAGGAAACGCTGGACATCGCCCAGGCCCTGTATGAGACACACAAGGCAACTACCTATCCACGCTCGGACTCAGGCTACCTGCCGGAGAGCATGCTGGCCGAGGTGTCGGCTGTGCTCGACAGCCTGGTCCAGACCGATCCCGGCCTGCGCCCCCTGATCGAACGCCTGGACCGCCAGCAACGCTCCCGCGCCTGGGACGACGCGAAGGTGACGGCGCACCATGGCATCATTCCCACGCTGGAGCCGGTACGGCTCTCGGCCATGAACGACAAGGAAGTGGCCGTCTATCGGCTAATCCGCGCGCACTACCTGGCGCAGTTTCTACCGCACCACGAGTTCGACCGAACCGTGGTGCAACTCACCAGCGGCGGACAGACCCTGCAGGGAGTCGACAAACAGATCGTGGTCGCTGGTTGGCGCCAAGTGCTGAAGATGCCGGATGCGGATGACAGCGATCGCGACGACGCAACGCGCAACCAGGTGCTACCGCCCCTACAGGCCGGCCTGTCCTGCCCGGTTGGCAGTGTGGAGGTCAAGGCACAGAAAACGCTGCCGCCCAAGCCTTACACCCAGGGCGAGCTGGTCAAGGCAATGAAAGGCGCTGCCAAACTCGTCACCAATCCGCAGCTAAAGCAGAAGCTCAAGGAGACGACGGGTATCGGGACCGAAGCGACGCGAGCCGGCATCATCGGTGGCCTGCTGGCCCGCGGCTATCTGGTCAAGAAGGGCCGCACCATCCGGACCACGGAAGCTGCCTTCACGCTGATCGACACCGTACCGGCGGCAATTGCCGATCCGGGTACGACGGCCGTCTGGGAACAGGCGCTCGACATGATCGAGGCCGGCCAGATGACGCTGGAGACCTTCATCGACAAGCAATCCGCATGGGTCGCCCACCTCGTGCAGCAGTACCGTGGCACGACACTGGCCATCAAGCTGCCGCCATCCCCGCCTTGTCCGCAATGCAGAGGTTCGATGCGGCAACGTACCGGAAAGAGTGGCACCTTCTGGTCCTGCGTCCGCTACCCCGACTGCAAAGGCACGCTGCCGATCGACGGAGCAGCCAGCCAGCGAAGCGCCCCCCGCAAGCGTCGCACTCCACCCAAGGCGTTCTGACGAATCCCTTCGCCCCATCAGCCGGCTCCGGCGGCGGGGCCATCGCCCGCCCCTGCGGGCTTGCCCAGCACACGCTACCTTCTGCAACGGTGTGCGCGCCTCGCGGTCCAGCTTGGGCTGCCAGGAGAGAAGGCCATTGCTTCGTCAGCCGCGCCCAGTGCTTGGCATTCTGATCGCCTGTTCCCGTCGATAACGAGGGGTCTCCTGACGGCATCAGGCAATGGGTCGCTCCGTGCCGTCAGGAGACCCCTTGGGTCAACGGTATTCGGTGCCGGTGCCCGCCGGCGGAACAACGGGCTCCCTTTGTGCGCGGATGTGTGCCGAAGGATATCGACCCCAGCCACGACACGGGTCGGGTGCGATCGCTGGTGCAGCATGCGGCTTTGACGACGGCCGGAACTGCCTCAGCCCACGGGTGGTGTTTTCCTCTTCAGCCGAAGGTCAGTGGCCTTCGGCTTATTGCTCCCCAAAAAATCTTCTGAGTATGCTGCTGTAGCCAGTCCAAAATTGCTGGAGGATAATCAAAAAACTTGATGTTACCTTCGAAACCAGGAGACTGAAATGCCGGAAAATGACCTTAAAGGGACCGCGAATCTTATCCATCAACACTCTGCATATAGGGCGTTGGAAGGTGAGTATGGCGAGCAAACAGCTACTGTATTGGCATCCAAAAATCTGGCAAGGAACGGCGTCGACGTTCCTCCAGAAGGAATTGCACATTGGGACAAAGTAAATAATGCCGCGATTCAAGGACAGTTAAACATTGACGAAGAACGGGCTAAGGCAGAAGCGCTAGCTTCTCAAGCAATGGGAACGGCCATTCAAAACGCCTCTGTAGAGAATGCAATCTCCGCGGAGGAGGAAGAGGAATTCGTTGATGGTGATGATGACGAAGCTCCTACTCTTCAAGACATGTATGGCTATGACAACGACGAAGATAACGAAGAAGCCGCACTGGACGATATCCTGAAAATTCAAGAGAAGGGCTAACTCGGCGCAATTGGTAAGGCAATTTCTTCTCCTTCTACACCGTACCGTTTAAGTTCGGGCTGTACCGAATTCGCTTTTCCAATAGCGAATTCCCAGCCGCATCTCCATCCTCGGATCATGCGCTGCTGAGCCTTCAGCACCAGATCGGGACAGCTCCGATCTTCAAGGCTGTAACGCGCTTGTCGCGTTGATCGAACCAGTCCGCTTCGCATCGATCTGTGCGGACGCTCGCCACGCTGGCGATGATGCACTTTCGACACTACCCAACGGGACATCGCTCCCCTGGGATGCGTGCTCCCGAATTACCCGAGGAGTAGCGCATGCCTGAATCATCCACGACATCACCGACCGAGTCTGTACGCCATGGCGTGCTCGCCCTTGTCTGCACCGGGCTGAAACTGCCCTTGCAAGTCCTGCGTAGCGCTGCCGGTTACTACATCGGCACGCAGAACGACGAAGGCCCGATATCGCGGGAGTCCGTCGAGTATTTCCCTTCCCATGCAGCAGCCCAGCTTGCCCTGGCCAACAACGCCTGGACGCAACGCGACCATTCCTAGTCCACAACAGAAAGGAGTTTCATCATGAACCTGCCCTTGCGTCAGGAGATCTTCGATCGAGTCGCGCTGGAAGAGGCGCATTTCGAACACGCACCCCGTGCGTTTCTTCAAGCCTGGAAGCGTGGCGCTGAAATTGCCGGTACCGAATGGTTCGGCAATGGCACCCCCGAAGGGCTGCAACAAGCCACCAGCAAATGGGATTTGCGTCCCAACATCCTGATCCTCAACGATGCGTTGGGTGTTCTGAGCAGCGGGCAGCGCATCTTCCTGTCGGCAATGGTGAGCTTCTACAACGCCCGCGAAGGCGGTGCGATGCTCAAGCGCTGTGGCTTCGAAGGCCTCTCCGATCTGGGCGGCCTGGATCTTGAACGGCGCCGGGTCATCGCTGATCTGATGTTGAACTACAACGGTTGGTAAGTCACCGAACCACCTGTTTCATCCCCACACGAGGGACATGCGTCCCTGCCGGGGCCATGTCCCTCCTTTTTCAAGGAGCATTTCATGGCCCGAACATTCTCCAGTCGCACCGCACACCAGCCTGGCACGCAACCGCCGCATGCCAGTCCGAGCTTGCGTCAGATGGTGCGCTTGCTCAATGCCCACCATGACCGTACCGCGGCCGGGTTCTACGGGGACGAGCACTTGCCTGGCCGCTGGTTCAGGGCACGTCTGCTCAAGGGCGAGACCTTGCAAGTTTTCGATTGGTCTGACTGGGTGGACGTCCCGGATGGCACGTCCTTTCGCGATCACAACGGAAAGCCTGTCCTGACCGTACGCTATCCCGATCAAGGCTGTGGCACCGTGATCACTTCGAGCCTCTGAAAAACGCATCGGTTGCCCCGTTGACCGCAATATTCATCTCATTCACCCGCCGGGGCTCGATTCCCGGCAGGGGGTTGCCTCGGCCATTTTCTGCACGAGGAACCCCATGTCCGATCATCCCAACAATCCGTTCATTCGTGGCTACGATGGCCTGAGCATTCAACGACTGATGGCGATTTCCTACGACGATGACTGCCCATTGACCTATCTGCCGTTGCACGCCTCACAGGCACACCTGCCTGACAGTCAGATCGAGCGCTTTCCCTGCATTTTCTCCGAGCATTTTGCGCTGATCACCGAAGGTCAGCAGGTACCCGACGATTTGGATGCGCAGTGCCAGCGGGATGGAATTGTCCGCACGGTTGTTCATGCAGTCATGGCCGAAGAAGGGGACAAGTCGCTGCATGTGGGCGATACCTACTCCGCGGAGGCGGCGTGTGAAGTTGTGCGTCGCCTGCGCTTCGAGACCGGTCTCTATAGCCGGTGCTGGGAAATCAGCAGTGCCCATGTCGATGCCGGTGCGCATCGATTTCTTGTCGACCTGGCGGACATCGACACACCGAGCACCTTCCTGTTCGTCGCCTTCCGCATTCCGTACAGCCCGGCGATTGGCGTGAAGCTGATGGCCACGCCCTGGACGGACGACCATATACACACGACCGAGGGCATCACGGCCAGGAAACTGCAGCAGTCACATCGCATAAAGGGCATGCCGGAATCCCTGATCAAGGTGCTGCATCTGGCGGCACTTGCCGATGTCCAGATGCTGATCTTCGATAGCGATGCGCCGACCATGGAGGGCCTCCCCCTCTACGACCCGTGATCCTTTCCCATTCGAGTCCCTGCATGGGGCTCTTTCATTTTGAAAACGGTGAAAGCGGGCTGCCGATTACCAAGCGACCGGCTTCGCTGTTTACCGCACGCTGACCACATGTTTGCTGGCGTTGCCAGCTACATGCCCAGGCAGTCGAGACCTTCGAGACTGCGGTGCGCTTGCCGTGCTGGTTGTTGTTTTTCTCGGACGCGATCACGTCCATTCCACCTCACCCTCAAGGGACGCGCTTCCCTTGCGGAAGGAGTCCCTTGATCCCCCAAGGAGTCTCCCATGAATACCCAAGCCATCCGGGCGCAGATGCCCTCGCTCGTTCGGGACCATGTGCCATCCAACATCCGCAGCTTCAGGTTCAACATCTTCGACGGTCAGCCCAAGGTTTCGACGCTGGGCTTCCAGGTCGATCCCCGCCCCTTCGAGGGCAAGGTCATCGCCACGACCGAAGAGGTCATCGTCGTCAAGACGGGACGAGCCGAGTTCGCAGTACTCGATCGAGCGTTGCTCACCGAAGTGCCCGATGAAGGCGCCAAGGTTCAGGTCGAACCCTATGCCCGGCGCCGCTTCGACGGTCAACGGGCGGACACCCCCGAAGAACTCACCGAGTTCACGGCCGATGGTCAGCCCTACACGGTGAAACGCCTGATGCTTGGCGCGGCCCCGGCCAAACTGCCCATCCCCGAGCCGCGCTGCCCCGAACTGCGGGATCTGATACAGCAATTGGAGGAGATGCCCGCACCCGACGGCTTCCGGCGAATCACCCACCTGCTGGTGGATGCCGGCGCCCGGGACTTCGCCTGGGTTGATCCGTTGCCCAAGGACATCATCTCCACGCCCCCGGCCATCAGCTTCACAGTAGCCACAGAGAAGTTTCAGGGCCGCGTCACGGTGCTCTACAAGCGCGGCGCAGACCTCTACGCCGTTGAGCTTCGTCGAGACGGCGAACTGGTCGAACAGGCTGACGAGGTGTTCTTCGACAGCCTCGGCGAGACGCTGGAGCGGCTGATCGATGACGGGAAGTGGCGTTTCATCCGCGTCCAGTGTCTTGCTGGCCGCAAGACTACCCGGCACTGATTTCCACATGGCTTCCCGTCCTCGAGGCGGGGAGCCATTCGTTTATTTCAAGGAGATCAATCCGTGTCCATTCATTTCAGCGGCACCGACCTGAGGCTCATACTGGCCGAAGCGGTGGTCAATCAATGTCGCGTCATCCTGGTCAAGGACCAAGGCGTCTACTTCATGGCCGAACGCGGTGAGCGCCGGCCCGATGGTCGCCGGAAACACATCGCCTACGCGATCGGCTGCAACCCCGATGTCGATGCACTCGACAACTGCTGGGAACTGGCGCATGCCGAACTTGGTGGCGATGATTTCGGTGAGTTCTTCGACCCTCAGGATGGCGTTTTTGCGCTTATCCAGAGCGGTGAGGGTGATCTGGAAGTATCCGCCACGGCAACGCATCTGTCACTGCAGGCCGTGACATCGACACTGAACTGCTTTTGACCACAACATCCACCGCCCCCGGCTCCGGGGGCTTTCCATTTCTGCTTCGGTTGCTCGTGCAGAAGAAGGCCCCAGCTAGGCTATTTCGCATCTGTTGAGTAGTTCGTCGGTACTCGTTCCAGGTACTTCTTCAGGACCCAGCCCGTACGGTACTCATTGCGTAGCCAGTGGTAGTACTCGATCTCGACCCATTTGCCGTCCTTGCCGATGGCACGCACCACTTCGTTGGGCAAGAGATTCCCCTCGACAGGGGCCCCATTCTTGGGTCTTGAGCGCACGGTTGCCATTCGTTCGCGTACGACGAAACGTGTCTCTGGCTGCTGAGCGACTTGAACCAAAGCCTTCTCCAATAGTGCCGTGAGACTCTGGATCTGTTGGGCCTGCACATGCAATGTCGCCGTGGTCTGTGCCTGAAAAGTCTCTGTCTGAGTCTGTTGTAGAGAGTTGTTGTATTCCTGGTACGCAAAAAACCATAGCGCCAACAGAAGGCTGAGGATAGTCAGAGCATCAGCTTGTTTTCGGCTGAGAAGCCCCTTTTCAGGATACTCAGCTAGCTCGCGTAGAGTTCCATCAGGCTCCACCCCAAGCAGGGCAAGTTGCTCCTTGATACCCTCTCGCCCCAGCAACCTCGCCAAGGTTGCAGCAGAGTCCCAGTCGATAGTGGGCAAGGCCACTTTGCCAAGCCGCTCGTGAACTTCCTTGAGCGAGCCCACCATGTCCAGCACTTCGCTGGGTACCGTCCATCGCCTGTTGATGTACTCGAAGTCCCTGATGTAGTTCTGGATGCTGACGCCCACTCCCAGATCGTCGAAGAGATTTCTTGCCTGAACCCGTGAGTTTTCGATCTGCTGGGCCCATATCTTGGCCGCAGACCCTGCCCCTATGGTTTGGGCCTGGATGCCTTTGAGTTGATTACTCAGCGAAGCTCCTTCGGTGATCTCCCTGATGAGCCTTCGGGTGGAGTCGTCCAGCATGAGACTCTTGCGGATGTCAGCCAATGGTTCGAGCATTCTGCGAACGCTCTCCTGCTCGGCACGCTGGGACTCTTGCCATCGTTTCACGGTTTCCAAGGCGGAGCCGCCTACCCGAAGCACGTCTCCATATTCTTGAGCCAAGCTTGCCCCAGGGAACTGCAATGCCTTGAGGTCCTTGACCATTTGCGCATTGACCGCGCCCCCTAGCGCAAGCTCTCTCACTTGCTTGGCGATGGCGTCGGTATGGGCCAGGGCTTGACGCCATGAATCCCGCCCCTCTTCCATACGGGCCATTTCTCGGGCAAGCATCCCATCCGCAGTCACTTTATGAATATTTCCCAGATCCAAATTCACTCCCCGAAGTCATCCTTCGCCACAATTCATGTGATTAGAGCGCTTTAAGCCCGGACCTGCAAACTCCGGGAGTATTCCGATGTCTTCAAGCACCGGGAAACCGGGTCCCAACCGTTTTCTATTGAATCCCGCCTCAGATATACCCTCGTGCCACGCTTCCCCCATGTTCCGCTGGCCCCGTCAGCAACATGCCCAGGTAGCCCCGATCCTCAAGGCTACGACGTGGCTCCGGCCACGTGGATCACCACCAGTTCGCACCGGCATCCATGCGCGAACGCCCATCGGTTTCCGATGGTGATGCCATTCAAGCTGTTCCTTCAACCCACGCGGGGGTTCCACACCTTCCCCGCCTTGGGTCGGGTGTGTCTCCGCTTTGTTCTTCAGGAGATTCACCATGACCATTTCCACCGACAAGTCCTACTTCGACCTTCACATCACCGGCCTCGGGTACCTCAATCGCATCCGCGAAGTGAAACCCAAGAAGGGCGATGCCTTCCTCGCCTGCGACATCGCGGCCCTGAACGGTCCCAGCGACGAGGTCTCGTACGTGCGTTTCGATACGCGCGTCTCGGGCACTGAAGCGCAGCACCTGGTACGCCGTTGCATCCATGCGGTCGACGCTGAGAAGAAGGTGATGATCGGCTTCCGCCTGGGCGACCTGTGGACCGACATCTTCACCTATTCCAAGGGGAAGAACGCCGGCAACCCTGGCGTCAGCCTCAAGGCTCGCCTGCTGTTCGTCAGTTGGATCAAGATCGACGGCCAGCTCGTCTACAAGGCCGAGCCCAAGCCGACCGATGCCGACGAAGGCGCAACGGAAGTCCCCGAGGCACACGCAGTTACCGAGCCTTCCAGCGCTGAAGCAGAAACCATCGACAGCACCGCCGATGCTCCCACAGCGGCCGTTGCCGAGTCGTTCTGATCCGCAGGGCCCCATCCCCGGGGCCTTGCTTTCTCATCGTCCGCAGGAGACCTCCATGATCACCATCCCCGGCCAATTGGCCATCAAGACCATCCACGGGCGCAACGGCGACTTCAATGTCGGCCGCCTCGCCACCTCCATCGGGGAGTTCGTCGTCAAGAACGCCGAACTCGACCAGTACGCCGAAGGCAAGTACGAGGGTGATTTCGCCATTGCCGAGATCCGTCCCTCTACCTACTCCGCCAACGGCCGCATGGTCATCGAAATCCGCGCCCTCCTGGGCGGCATGACGCTGTCCAACATCGATGCTTTGAGCCGTGACGAAGCCCGCCAGCTGAGTCCGCAGGAAATCGACCCGATCGACGAGGAAGCCCAGACGCCAATGCCCAAGGCAAGCACCAAGGCCAAGCCACGCCAGACGCACGATCCTCTGATCGACACCACGCCGTTCGGCAGTAAGCCGGTCGATGTAGTGCCCGAGGCTTCGGCCGACGACGCGGCGCTGTTCGGCACGCTCTGGCCGCCGGGCGAGATCGTCAAGCTCGATGCCACCGTCGATCGCCGTCTCCTGCGTCAGCAGCGCGACCGCCTCGGTGCACTGGGCTACGAGTTCGCTCCCCTGTCCCAGGACTGGCACCTCGCCAAGGCCTGATTCGACCGCCGCACATGCGGCATTCCACCACCCGCCGGGGTTTCTCCCCGATGGGAAGCTCCGGCCTCAACTCCAAGGAGCCTTCTCATGGGTTGGACATTCGTTCGTCTGACGCGCGACCAACTGATCCGCGAACTGACTGCACCGCAGAACGGCGAACACATCCGCAGCGAAATCGTTGATCACACCCTGATCGACAATGTGCTTTGGAGCGTGGTCCGCGTCACTGCCAAGCGCGCTGGCGTCATGAATCTTGCCGCCGGCGAGTCAACCTGCTTCATCGGTTGCCATCTTCTGGAAAGCGCCGGTGGCGAGTGGGGCTACAAGTCCCTCATCGAAGCCGAGCACCCGTACTACTACTCGTGTCCGTTGCACTACCTGGACATGGTGCCGACCCAGTGCGCCGAATGGCGCGAGCGGGTTCGTCGCTTCCACGCCAGCAAGACATAGTCTGCTTTCCCAACCGGGGCATCCGTTCGCCCCGCCTGGGCACGGGTGCCTCATCTTCATCCAGGAGGATTTCACCATGCCCACGCCTTCTTCCCCCAAGACGCTGTACCGCATCGACGAATGCCCCGACCTGATGGCCGATGGCTGCATCGCTGACGAGAACGGCAACCTGGTCTTTCTCTCGATCTGGGCGCGCGACACTGCCGTCCAGGAGTTTCTGGCCCGCCTGACCCTGGGCCGCGACGCGCAGGGTCTGGAACAGTTTCACGTCATCACCGAACAGGGTACGAGCGTCCCGATCTTCGTCGGCAACGTCGAGAACCTGGAGAAACGCACCACCCGCGCCTACCGGCGCACGCTGTTCGGTTCCCTGTCAAATGTATGGCTGTTCGACCGCCGTTGCGTGCGGCCCGACAAGGCCAACGCCAGCGCGCTGGCAATCTTGCAACGTGATACCCCGCACCGGCTCGACCGACTGTGGACGCTGGTGCGTGACACCTGCCCATTGCCGCTGCTCAATCCCTGGCGCGACCTTGTGCTGGAACTGCTGCAGGCGAAGTCCATGCTGACCCGCCTGCCGTTCGCGCTTGGCCCCCTGGAAGGTCACCGGCTCGTGATCGATGTGCCGGCGCTGACCCAGACTCTGGGCGACCTGATTCGCAGCGGCGCACTCAGCGCCGAGATGTCTCGGCCCCACCCGGTAGCCATGCCACTGCTCGAAGCGGTGGCCTGACACCTTGCGCTACGGACGCACCTGTCCGCCTTCCCTCATCCTCTACCAGGAGATTTCCATGGCCCTCATGTTCCCGCGGCTCGCCCGCAATTTCGTGAAGAACGGGTACTTCCCCACGGACGAGCCCACGCTCGAGAGAGTACTCACCGCACTGGCGCCCAGCGATGGCCCCATGTGCATCCTCGATCCCTGCGCCGGCGAAGGCGTGGCGATCGCCGAAACCGCTCATGCCCTCGGGCGTGAGCAGGTCCAGGTCTTTGCCGTCGAGTACGACACCGAACGGGCGCAGCACGCCAGACAGTTGGTCGATCGCTGCATCCACGGCGACCTGATGGACACGCTGATCAGCCGCCAGAGCTTCGGCCTTCTTTGGCTCAACCCGCCCTATGGCGACCTCTCCAAGGATGCCGACGGCAATCTCGGCTATCAGGGCCAGGGCCGCGCCCGACTGGAGAAACTGTTCTACCAGCGTACGCTGCCGCTGCTGCAATACGGCGGGGTGCTGGTCTTCATCGTGCCGCACTATGTGCTGGACGCCGAACTGGTTGGATGGCTGACACGCCACTTCGCCGAGCTGCGCATCTACCGCGCGGTGGAAGCACAGTTCAAGCAGGTCGTGATCTTCGGCCGCCGGGTTCGCCAGCGCGAGCAGGCATCGGAGTCGCTCAAAGCTACGCGCGCGCTGCTGCTGCAGATCGGGCAAGGCGACACCGAAACGGAGGAACTGCCGGTCGAATGGCGGCTCCTGCCATACACGGTGCCTGCCAGCCCGACCGAGCCGGAGCACTTCTACCGCGTGACGATGGAGCCCGAGCAGTTCGCCGAGGAAGTCGGCCGGCTGCAAGGGCTCTGGCCGACGCTCGACACGCACTTGGGCGCCGCGCAGCAATCACTGCGGCCACCGGCGCGGGCCCTGTCGCACTGGCATCTCGCCCTGGCCCTGGCCGCAGGCGCGATCTCGGGAGTGGTCAAGTCAAAGACGGGCCGCGTGCTCGTCGTCAAGGGCGACACCCACAAGGAAAAGTCGCTGCAAACGGAATACACCGAACGCGACGATGGCTCCGTAGCCGAGACCCGCATTCTCACCGACAAGTTCGTGCCGGTCATCCGCGCCTGGGACATGACGCCGGGCTCCGTAACGCGGGGCGAGGTGCTGACCATCCGCTGAGCGTGGTTCCCTGACGGTTCGCCGTCATCTTTTCACCCACCGGGGTCATGTCACCCCGCCAGGGTGCCGTGGCCCGTTTTTCTTGAAGGAGAAGCACCATGGCACACGTCATTTCCCTCGCCGAACAGGCGCGTTTTCCCAGCGGTCAGGTCCTGATGACGGCCGGCATCGATGACCTGGTTCGTCGCGGCCGGATCGATCCGACACCTTACCTGCTTCGGCATCTTGCCGGCGACTGGGGCGCTCTGAGCGATCACGACCGGCAACTCAACGATGCTGCGTTGAAGTCCGGCGCCGACCGCCTGTTCTCGTCCTACCAGATCACGCCCAATCTCAAACTCTGGATCATCACCGAATGGGATCACAGCGTCACGACGCTGCTGCTGCCCAGCGAATACTGAGTCACCAGCGGCTTTTGCCGTTTCCTTCCTCCCCCCCCGGGGCATGCCAGCGCCCCGGGGGGGAGGTGCATGCCCCATCTCTCTGGAGCATCACCATGTCCCTTGATCCCGAAACCGTTGTGCAGGGCGACCAGCTCGAAGCGGCAACTTCTCCCCTGACGCTGAGCCTGCAGGACTTCGTGTCCGAGTTCGGCGACGAACTGCTCGACTCGCTCAACCGCGCCAATCCCCCGGTGTACGCCGGCAAGGCGCGGCCACAACGCCAGCTCGTACTGGCCAGTCTCAAGCGCAAGCTGTTCCCGGCCCAGGCCGAGGTAGTCCATGCCGCCAGCGAACTGCTGGTCGACCGTGGCGAACGTGCCGCGATCGTCAATGGCGAGATGGGCTGCGGCAAGACGACCGTCGGAATTGCCACGGCAGCCGTACTCAACGCTGAAGGCTACCGCCGCACGCTGGTGCTTTCGCCCCCCCACCTGGTTTACAAGTGGCGGCGCGAAATCCAGGAGACGGTGGCCGGCGCCAAGGTCTGGGTGCTCAACGGCCCGGACACGCTGGTCAAGCTGCTGAAACTGCGCGAGCAGCTCGGCACCCAGCCTTCGGGCCAGGAGTTCTTTGTTCTGGGGCGCGTGCGGATGCGGATGGGCTTTCACTGGAAGCCCGTTTTCACCCGGCGTCGTACCCGCCATGGCGACATAGCGTCCTGCCCGGACTGCGGCCACATCATCACCGACCTCGACGACGAGCCGATCAATCCGGTCGCGCTGGAAGCCGAGGAATTTCGCAGGAAGTGCAGCCATTGCGCCGCACCGCTGTGGACGCTGATCCGCCCGAGGGGCCTGTCCGCCAGTGACCAGTCCTCGTCCGTGCTCAAAGCCCTGAAACGCATTCCGACCATCGGTGAAGTCACCGCGCAGAAGCTGATGATGTG
>Ga0209211_10003005_pt1 | contig 28124 bp, 43 predicted proteins | sample RifGroA2_FD_183992 | JGI IMG/M metagenome (GOLD analysis project Ga0209211, IMG submission 183992) | Groundwater microbial communities from Rifle, Colorado, USA - Groundwater A2 (SPAdes) (version 2) | ecosystem: Environmental > Aquatic > Deep subsurface > Groundwater | place: Rifle, Colorado...
GCATTTTACACAGGCTTTTACGCGATTTTCTTTACCTGGAGGAGTAACCCATTGCAAATTAGGATAAACCCTTGTCTTAGTAGTTGGATTAAAATGTCCTCGAAGTTTTTTATATCTAGTTTTTAATTGCGAACCTTTTTCGCATATGCTACATTGTTTCATATAGTATTAAGATACCTTTTATTTAAATAAAAGTCAAGATGGATAACAGAATTTTTTTATATATAATAATTATACTTTCTGCTGTAATTCACGAGTATTCGCATGCATTTATAGCTGATACATTGGGAGATAGAACCGCGCGTTACGCAGGAAGATTAACTCTAAATCCTATTGCGCATATAGATTTATGGGGAACTGTTATTATTCCTCTGTTTCTTTTATTTACAGGAGGAATTTTCATTGGCTGGGCAAAACCAGTTCCATATAATCCATATAATATACAAAATAAGCATGGTTCTTTAATAGTAGCGCTTGCAGGACCATTATCTAATTTTATTATAGCTATTGTTTTAGGACTTTCCCTTCGTTTTGGTATTTTCCCAGCAAATATCGCGCAATTTATATTTCTTATTGTAAATGTAAATGTATATTTAGCTTTATTTAATTTAATTCCAGTGCCTCCACTTGATGGCTCTAAAGTATTTGGCGAAATTTTTCAATCAAGGGGAAGTTTGGCAACATCTGGAGTAGGAATAATCATAGGTCTTTTAGTAGCTTTTTTAATTTTACCGCCAATCGCTGGATTTATTATTAAGATTATAATCGGCATTTAATTAAATAGCTTTGTTTTTAAATATTTTAAGTTTTATGATACGCTTGACATTAGGTAAATAATTTTGTATTCTAAATCAGAACTTAATATTTTTTAAGTTCTTGTTTTAATTATTATTTCTTGTGCCTACAATAAATCAATTAGTAAAGACTCATAGAAAAAAGCAAAAAAATAAATCGCAAGCCATAGCAATGCGAAAAGGTTTTAATAGTTTGCTAAATAAATCAAGAAAAGATACATCTCCTTTTAAAAGAGGAGTTGTTACGCGTGTAGCAACTATGACTCCTAAAAAGCCAAATTCCGCTTTGCGTAAAATAGCTAAAGTAAAACTTAGCAATGGAATGGAAATAACAGCTTATATTCCTGGAGTTGGACATAATATAGCTGAACACGCTGTTGTTTTGGTTCGCGGTGGACGAGTTAAGGATTTACCAGGAGTTAGATATCATATTGTTCGCGGAGTTTTAGATGCCGGAGGAGTAGAGAAACGGAAAAATGCCCGTTCTAAATACGGCGCAAAGAAACCAAAGGAATAGAATACATTGTTTTTTTGATAAAGTTTAATTATTATTTATTTAATATAATTTATGGCAAGGCACAAAGTAGAAAAGCGTGAGATAAAATCCGATCCAAAATATAATAGCATTGTTTTGGAAAAATTTATTAACCATGTAATGAAGGGCGGTAAAAAAGAAACAGCGCGCAGAATTGTTTACGACGCGCTTGCTTTGGCTGAACAAAAAATAAAAAAACCTCCTATGGAAATTTTTTCTAAAGTTCTTAAAAATATATCCCCTCAAGTAGAAGTTAAATCAAGAAGAGTGGGCGGAGCTAATTATCAAGTTCCATGTCCAGTTACTGGCGAAAGAAAGAAATTTTTAGCTATGATATGGATTTTACAGGCAATAAAAAGCAAAAAAGGAAAAAACGCGATGCAAAAAATCTCTGATGAATTTATAGCTGCTTACAATGAAGAAGGAGACGCTATTAAAATTAAACACAATGTAGAAAGAATGGCTGAAGCCAATCGCGCTTTCGCATATCTATCATGGTAAAATTTTTAATTTTATAAATAATTTTTTTAATGTCTTTTTAAAAAATTTAAAATTATAAAATTAAAAATTTTTTTAATTATGTCACGAGAATACCCATTAGATAAAACAAGAAATATAGGAATTATAGCTCACATTGACGCTGGTAAAACCACTTTTACTGAGCGAATTTTATTTTACACTGGAATTTCACATAAAATAGGAGAAGTGCATGAAGGCGAGGCAATAATGGATTGGATGGAACAAGAGCGAGAACGAGGTATTACTATTACTTCTGCTGCAACAACTTGTTTTTGGCAAAGCAATAGAATAAATATTATTGACACTCCTGGGCATGTTGATTTTACAGTTGAAGTAGAGCGCTCGCTTCGCGTATTAGACGGAGCTGTTGTTCTTTTTGACGGCGTTGCAGGAGTTGAAGCGCAGTCTGAAACAGTATGGAGACAGGCTGATAAATATAATGTACCAAGAATGTGTTTTATAAATAAATTAGATAGAATGGGAGCAAGTTTTGAAAAAAGCGTGGCATCTATTCGCGATCGTTTAACTGATAATATTATATTGATGCAATGGCCAATAGGCGCTGAAAAGGATTTTATCGGAGTAATAGATCTTATGGATGAAAAAGCTGTTTATTTTGACGGTGAACACGGCGAAACAATTAGGCGTGAAAACATTCCTGATAATTTAAAAAGCAAAGCAAACGAGCTTAGAGATAAAATGATTGAAAAAATTATAGAAGAAGATGAAAAATTAATGGAGCGTTATTTAGAGGGAAGCGTTTTAAAGAAAGATGAATTAAAACAAGCTCTAAGAAAAAGAGTAATCGCTAGCAAAGTTATACCTATATTTACAGGCACAGCTCTTCAAAATAAAGGCGTTCAGCTTATATTAGACGCAGTTGTTGATTATTTGCCTTCGCCAATAGATGTTCCTGCGATTAAAGGAGTTGATCCTAAAAGCGGAAAAGAGATTATTCGCAAAGCAAGCGATGAAGAGCCTTTAGCAGTGCTTGCTTATAAAATAGCTGATGATCCTTTTGTTGGAACTTTAACTTATATTAGAATTTACTCAGGCTTATTAAAAGCTGGAAGTTACGTGCTTAATACTACAACGGGCGATAAAGAGCGTATTAGTAGATTAGTTAGAATGCACTCTAATAAACGAGAAGAAATACAAGAGGTTTACGCAGGAGATATTGCTGCTGTAATAGGTCTTAAAAAAACAACTACTGGAGATACATTATGCGATATAGAGAATCCTATTGTATTAGAAAATATTATTTTTCCAGATCCAGTTATATCTATTAAAGTAGAGCCCAAAACTAAAACTGATCAGGAAAAGCTTTCTATGTCGCTTCATCGCTTGGCAATGGAGGACCCTACTTTTAAAATGAGAGTGGATCATGAAACAGGCGATACAATATTATCTGGAATGGGCGAACTTCATTTGGAAATTATTGTTGATAGATTGCTTCGCGAATTTAAAGTAAGCGCGACTATTGGTCAGCCACAAGTAGCTTTCAGAGAAACAATTACGCAAGAAGCAGAAGCGCGCGGACAATATATTAAGCAGAGCGGAGGGCGAGGACAATACGGAGATGTAGAACTTAGAGTAGAGCCTCAAGAGAGTGGAGAAGGTTTTAAATTTGTCAATGCTATTAAAAGCGGGGCTATTCCTCAAGAGTTTATTCCAGCTGTTGAAAAAGGAGTAAGAGAAGCAATTGATAAAGGCGTTATTGCTGGTTATCAAATGGTTGATGTTAAAGCAACTGTTTTTGATGGATCATATCATGATGTGGATTCATCTGAAGCTGCTTTTAAAATAGCCGCGTCAATGGCTTTCCAAGAAGCAGCTAAAAGAGCTAAACCTGTTCTTTTAGAGCCAATAATGAAAATAGAAGTAAGCATGCCAGAAAACTATTTTGGCGATGTTACAGGAGATTTAAATTCTAAACGAGCTCAAATTAATGAAGTTGAAGACAGAGAAAAGATTAAAGTGATTAAAGCTCAAGCACCGCTATCAGGAATGTTTGGATATGCGACACAGCTTAGATCTTTAACTCAAGGACGAGGGTCATTTTCAATGGAATTCTTAAAATACAATCGCGTGCCAGCAAATATCGCTGAGGAAATTAAAAATAGATAATATCTTGAAATTTAAAAGAGCTTGACTTTTTTTTGAAAAAAGTTATAATGAAGTCATTAAGCAACCATTAAATTTAATACTTTAAATATATATATCAAATTAAAACCATTGATTTGATATATATTATTTTTTTAATTATGGCAGAAAAATTTGTGAGAACTAAACCGCATGTTAATATTGGAACTATTGGCCACGTTGACCACGGAAAAACAACTTTAACAGCGGCTATTTTACACGCTCTTCATTTAAAGAATCCAAATGTAAAAGAGCGCTCTATTGCTGAAATTGACAGTGCTCCAGAAGAAAAAGAGAGAGGAGTTACAATTAACTTAGCTCACGTTGAGTACGAAACTGATAAACGTCATTACGCTCATATTGATGCTCCTGGTCACGCTGACTACATTAAAAATATGATTACAGGAGCTGCGCAGATGGACGGAGCTATTTTAGTTGTTTCTGCTACTGACGGCCCAATGCCTCAAACACGAGAGCATATTCTTTTAGCTCGCCAAGTAGGTGTTCCTTATATTGTTGTATTTTTGAATAAAATTGATCAAGTAAAAGATAATGAATTAATAGAATTAGTAGAAGAAGAAATTAGAGAATTATTAAATAAATACGAATTTGACGGCGCTAATGCTGTTATTGTTCGCGGTTCCGCAGTAAAAGCAATAGAATCCAAAGATGTTAATGATGAAGCATTAAAACCAATTTATCAGTTACTTGATACTGTTGATGAAAAAATTATAGAGCCAAAACGAGATACTGATAAACCATTTTTAATGCCAATAGAAGATATATTTAGCATTGGAGGACGCGGAACAGTTGTTACTGGTAAAATTGAGCGAGGTATAATCAAAATTGGAGAAGAAATAGAAATTGTTGGAATTCGCGCAACTCAAAAAACCATTGTAACAGGAGTTGAAATGTTTAATAAATCTCTTGATGAAGGGCGCGCTGGAGATAATGCCGGAATACTTCTTAGAGGTTTAAAAAAAGAAGATGTTGAGCGAGGACAGGTTTTAGTTAAACCAGGAAGCGTAACCCCGCATACTGAATTTGAAGCTGAAATTTATGTTTTATCTAAAGAAGAAGGCGGAAGACACACTCCATTTATGAAAGGCTATAAACCGCAATTTTATATTAGAACAGCTGATATAACAGGAGATGTTATTTTAAAAGAAGGCGTTGAAATGGTTATGCCAGGAGATACTGTAAGTATAATAATTAAATTAATAGTTCCTATAGCTCTTGAAGAAAAACAAAGATTTGCTATTCGCGAGGGCGGACACACTGTTGGAGCAGGCGTTGTTATTAAGATAATAAAGTAAATATTTTAAAGAAACTGTTAGCGAGTTATACCGGCGCTAACAGTTTTCTAATAAAATAGTTATAAACTTATGAGTGAAAAAGTCAAGTCTTTTTTAAGAATTAAAATTAACGCTTACGACCATAAGATAATTGATCAAGCGTCTAAAAAAATTACAGATGTAGCTTATAGATACGGCTCTGATATTTCAGGACCTCTTCCGCTACCAACACATATTAAAAAATTTGTAGTTAATCGTTCGCCCTTTATTGATGAAGATTCCCAAGAACATTACGAAGTAAGAGTGCATAAGCGATTAATTGATATTTTTTTACCTACGCCGCAATTGGTTAACGCGCTAACTAATATAACTTTACCTACTGGAGTTGACATAGAAGTAAAGAGTATAACAGCGTAATTAGTCATTAGCTTTGCTAGTTTATTCTAAGTGAAGCTATAAAGATTCCGCAGCAGGGCGGATTTTTCTTTTAATTTTTATGAAAAAAATTATTGGTAAAAAACTTAATATGACACAAGTTTTTGAAGATAATGGCACGGTAGTGCCTGTTACTTTGATTGAAATTGAAGATAAAATAAATAAAGACGAATATAAGGAAAATGTTTCTGTTAAAGTTACCGGCATTTCAAAAGGAAAAGGATTTCAAGGAGTAGTTAAAAGGCATGGTTTTTCCGGATCCCCAGCCTCTCATGGTCATCGACATGATTTGCGTTCACCAGGTTCAGTTGGCTCTAGATTTCCTCAACATACAAGAAAAGGAAAAAGAATGGCAGGACATATGGGATATGATAAAATCACATTTAAAACAAAAATAATAAAAATAAAAGATAAAAACATATATTTAAAAGGAGGAATTCCAGGCGCGAGAAATAGCAAAGTAGAAATTAGTATATAATATAATTACAGTTTTGCGAGAATTCCAACACTTAATACTGAATACTTAATATAATTTTTATAAAATCAGATTTAGCACATCAAGTAATCCGTATTTTTTAAAAAGAATATTGTTTAATAAAAAATACCTATGAAGAATGATTTAGTACATCAAGTAATCCGTGTTTTACAAAATAATAAGCGTCGCAGAATAGCTCATACTAAAGATAGAGGAGATGTTAGAGGAAGCAATAAAAAACCATGGAGGCAAAAAGGCACAGGCAGGGCGCGAGTTGGTTCACGCAGATCTCCTTTATGGAAAGGCGGCGGTGTTACTTTTGGACCAAGCTCGGAACGTAACTTTAAAAGGAAAATAACTCCCGTAGTATCTAAAATTGCAATAAATATTATTTTAGAAACAAAAGAAAAAGATAAAGAAATAATCGCAGTAGAAAGTATTGATATAACTGTTGCAAAAACAAAACTATTTTATAAATGGCTAAAAGAAATGAAAATAAAAGGCAGTTCGCTTATTGTTACTGATAGCTTTGAAAAAGATATTTTAGTAAGAGCAGGTAGAAATATTCCCAACACTTTAGTTTTAGATTCTAAAAATGTTAATGCGCTGTCTTTGCTTGAATATAAAAATTTAGTTATAACAAAAGAAGCGTTAAAGAATTTAAAAGAACGGATAACAAAAGTTCATAAAGTTAAAAATTCATAAACTTTATAACTTTTGAACTTTAAAAACTTTTAAACTTAAAAATATGTCAATTTCTCCGCTTACAACTGAAAAAAATTCTTTATTAGCAAAAAACAAAAAATATGTTTTTATGATTGATAATCAGTCAAATAAAAGCAAAGCCGTAGATGAAATTATTAAACGTTATAATGTTAAGGTTTTAAAATCCAATGTTTTAAATGTTAAAGCAAAAAAAAGAAGATTGGGAAAGACAATCGGAAAGAAAAAAGGATTTAAAAAGATAATTGTTACCCTTGATAAAAGTATTGAAGTTTAATAAAATGAAATCTTTAATCAAAAATATTAAATATAAGAACCTCACTAAAATTGTAATTATACGTTTAATTATTCGCTACATTGCTTTGCAATAACACTTCGTTCAATAACAATTTTAGGAGAACCTTGTTGTTCAGGCTTTGCCTTCACAATAAGCAAAGCTTGTTGTTCGCTTTGCTCACAATAAGAACCTCACTAAAATTGTAATTATACGCTTAATTATTCGCTAACAAATTATTGATAACCTTGTTTTTAATATTTTTTGAAAAATGGAAAAATCACTTATAAAAAACATTAAATATAGCGCGGGAAGATCGCACGGAAAGATTTCCGTTAGACATAAAGGAGGCAGAGTAAAGAGAAATTACAGAATGGTTGATTTTGTTTGTAATCGTTTTGATATTCCAGCTGTTATAAAAAGCATAGAATATGATCCATACAGATCGTCTAATATTGCTTTGATTTGTTATATAGATGGGCGAAAAAGTTATATTTTAGCTCCTAATGAAATTAAAATCGGCGATAAAATAATGTCTTCCAATAAAAAAATATCATTTGATATAGGAAATAGAATGCCTTTGGAAGTAATACCTTCTGGAACAGCGGTTCATAATATTCAAATTAAACCAGAAAAAAATGGAACAATTGTGAGATCAGCTGGAACGTCAGCTGAAGTTTTGTCAGGAGATAATCCAAAATGGGTTCAAGTTAAATTACCTTCAGGAGAAGTAAGGCTTTTTAATAAAAAAGCCTTGGCCACCATTGGAAAGGTTAGTAACGCAGATCATTTTTTAAGAACCATTGGAAAAGCGGGAATTAAAAGAAAAATGGGAGTGCGTCCTACTGTTCGCGGCGTGGCAATGTCTCCATATGCTCATCCTCATGGAGGCGGAGAAGGAAGAACTGGAACAGGAGGAATACCACAAACCCCATGGGGTAAGCTTGCGCATGGAGGAAGAACAAGAAAAAAGAAAAAATATTCTAATATGATGATTATTAAAAGAAGAAAATAAGGACATCTAATGTTTTCTAATTCGCTTCGCTCGTAAGAAAACATTGATAACCTTGTTTTTAATGATTACATTAAAAGTATAAGTACATTGTTTTTAATTATTAAATTAAAGATATGAGTAGAAGTTTAAAAAAAGGTCCATATATTGATGAACGATTATTAAAAAAATTGGAGAAAGTCAAAGACCATAAAAAAGATATAATAAAAACATGGGCGCGAAATAGCACTATTTCGCCAGAAATGATTGGTTTTGTTATCGGAGTTCATAATGGTAAAATTCATATTCCAGTAAAAATTAATGAAGAAATGGTTGGCCATAAATTAGGCGAATTTGCGCTAACAAGAAAATTTGTTAAACACGGAGGTAAATTGCAAAAAGCAGTAGAAGAGAAAAAGTAACTTTTATAAATTTATTTATTATGATAAATAATATTTTAGTTAAAGCAAGTCTTAGATATTTAAAGATGAGCCCTAGAAAAGTTAGATTAGTGGCTGATTTAGTTCGTAATATGAATTTTATAGATGCTAAGGCGCAACTAAGGATAAATCCAAGGCGCGCGTCAAAACCAATACTTAAATTATTAGATTCAGCAGAAGCATCTGCAAAGCATAATTTTAGTTTAAATAAAGAAGATTTAAGTATTTTTGAATTGAGAGTTGACGAGGGACCAAGATTAAAACGTTTATTTTATCGTTCACGAGGTAGGGCTGATGTTAAGCAAAAAAGAATGAGCCACGTATCTTTAATTTTATCTAATAATAATATTAAAGAGGAAACACAAAGCACAGAAAACAAAGCGCAAACAAAACACAAATCACAAAAAAATATCAAAGACCAAAATTTAAAAAAATGAACGGTTTAGAATTTTAGAAATTGGAATTTAATTTATTATTATGGGAAGACAAGTATCTGTAAAAGGATTTCGTATAGGAATTAATGAGGATTGGATAGCGCAGTGGTTTGCTCCACGCGGGCGTTTTGGCATTTATTTGAAAATAGATCATATAGTAAGAGATTTAATTTTTAAAGCATTGCCAAAAGGTTCAATAGAAAAAGTAGTTATACAAAGACCAAGAAATATTTTGAAAATAGTTATTTACGCCGCTAAACCCGGATTGGTAATTGGCTCTAAAGGAGCGCAAATAAAAGCAATAGAAAAAGGGTTAAAAGAGACTTTAGTAAAAAATAACTTTAAAAATATTAAATTTACTTTAGATATTGAAGAAGTGAAAGACTTAGAAACAAAAGCCTATGTTATTGCAGCGGACATTGCTTCTCAACTTGAAAAAAGAGCGCGATTTCGTTATTTAATTAAGCAATCAATGAATAAAATTGAACGCAATCCTAAGGTTAAAGGAGCAAAAATCGCAGTAGCAGGGCGATTAGATGGATCAGAAATGTCCAGACGAGAACATTTTTCTTTTGGAAGAATACCTCTTCAGACATTGAGATCAAAAATTGATTATGGATATATTCAAGCGATAACAAAATATGGTACAATAGGAGTAAAGGTATGGATATATACCGGAGAAGCTTTTGAAAAAGAAAAAGAAATAGAAATAGGGCAATATTAAAGAAGTTTATAATAAATTTTTAATTTTTAATTTAACGCATGTTAGAACCAAAAAAAGTAAAACACAGAAAGTGGCCAAAAGGAAGTAATAAGGGAATAGCTAAAAAAGGGGTAACCTTGTCCTTTGGTGAATTTGGTTTGCAAGCGCTAAGCAATAAATATATTACGCAAAGGCAAATTGAGTCAGCCCGCATTACCATTAGTCATTTTATTAAAAGATCGGGCAAGATGTGGATTAATATTTTTCCTTATAAACCAATTACCACCAAAGGTATTGAAGTTCCTATGGGCGGAGGAAAAGGAGATATAAATGGTTTTGTGGCTCCGGTTAAAGCAGGTAGAATATTATTTGAAATGAGCGGAGTATCAGAAAATCAAGCAAAAGAAGCGTTTAGATTAGCCTCGCATAAATTGCCAGTTAGAAGTAGATTTGTTAAAAGATAAAAACAAAAATTAATACATGAAAAAAATTAAAATTTCAGATTTAAAAAGTAAAAATAAAAAAGAATTAGAAAAGATGATAAAAGAAAAAAAAGAGCGTTTAGATACGCTTAGATTTAAAATGCCAAGAAAAGAAGTTAAAAATTACAAAGAATTAGGAATGATTAAAAAAGATATTGCCAGAATATTAACAGCAGTTAATAGTATAAAGAATTAAGTATTAAGAATTATGAAAATTGAAACAAAAAAACCTTTAGATAAAAAAGACAGTATTAAAAAACCTCAAAAAACAAGATTGCGAGGAATTGTTATTTCAGATAAAATGCAAGAAACAGTTGTAGTTGCTGTTGAAAAATTTATTTTGAATGTTAAGTATAAAAAAAGATTAAAAACGATCAAAAAGTATAAAGCTCATAATAAAGATAATAAATATAAAACAGGAGATAGGGTTATTATTGAAGAATGCAGACCAATGAGCAAAGAAAAAAGATGGATAATAATAAGTTCATAATAAACTTGATAACTTTCTAACTTGATAACTAAACTATGATTCAATTTGGCACATATTTAAAAGTAGCTGATAATAGTGGAGCAAAACTGCTTTACTGTATTAAGGTTTTAGGCGGTAGTAAAAGGCGCTATGCTAAAATCGGCGACACAATTACAGCTTCAATTAAAGAAGCTGAAACAGGTAAAGCAGTTAAGAAAAAAGATATTGTAAAAGCTGTTATTATTAGACAAAAAACCCCGTTTCGTAGAAAAGACGGTTCTTATTTAAGGTTTGATGAAAATGAAGCTGTTTTAATAGAGGGTTTAAACGCTCGTTCCACAAGAGTATTTGGTCCTATGCCAAGAGAATTAAGACAAAAAGGATTTGATAGCGTGGTAGCTTTAACTAAATATGTAATTTAATTATGAAAATTAGAAAGGGTGACAATGTATTAATAACAAAAGGTAAAGACCGTGGAAAAACAGGTAAGGTTTTAGCCGTAGCTAAAGATAAAAATAAAATTTTAATAGAAGGAAGAAATTTAGTTATAAAGCATGTAAAACCTAAAAAACAAGGAGAGAAGGGTCAAAAAGTACAAATCCCTCATCCTATTTATATATCAAAAGTAAAATTAGTTTGTCCTAAATGCTTAAAAGCAGTTAGGATTCGTTATCAAGTTAATAAAAAAGGTAAAGATAGAGTGTGTAAGAAATGCCAAAAAAATATTTAGTATAAAGTATTAAGTATTAAACTATTACGCGATATATTTATGAGCATTGATATAAAGAAAAATTATAAAGATAAAGTTATACCATTTTTTAAAAAAGAGTATAAATATAAAAATTCTATGCAAATGCCTAGGATTGTTTATGTGTCTTTTAATACTGGATTGGGTAAAATAGCAAAAAACGCTTCTAATGGAAAGGATTTTATTAAAACAGTAAAAGAAGATATAGCAAGTATTGTCGGACAAATTCCATTTATAACTAAGGCTAAAAAATCAATCGCTGGATTTAATCTTCATGAAAATGATATTACTGGTATGAAAGCAACGCTACGAGGTAAAAATATGGTTGATTTTTTAGAACGTTTAGTTAATATTGCATTACCGCGTGTTAGAGATTTTTCTGGAATATCAGAAAAAAGTTTTGATGAGCGGGGAAATTTAAATATAGGGATTCGCGAATATACTATTTTCCCGGAATTAGGCATTGGTAAAGAAAGTGAAAAGATTCGTAAGAATTTAGGAGCGCAAATAAATATAATAACAAGCGCGAATAATAGAAAAGAGGGAATAGCTTTATTTAAGCAGTTAGGATTTCCGCTAATAAGCGATAATTAAAAACTACGATATAACAGATTATTATGAGAAAAGCACTAATATTAAAAGCGCAGAAAAAACCCAAATTTAGCACGCGAAGAATTAATCGTTGTTTTAAGTGTGGTCGCAATCAATCTTATATGAGAGTTTTTGATTTATGCAGAATTTGTTTTAGAGAAATGGCTAATGAAGGTAAAATACCTGGAATTAAAAAATCAAGCTGGTAATAAAATAAAATTTTATGATATACAATGATTTAACAAAGATTAGGAACGCGTATACTGCTAAACATGAGCAGGTTATTTTACCATATTCAAAATTAACTTTTAATGTAATTAAAGTTATAAGCAAGAAGGGCTACACAGGTGAAGTAAAAAAAGATAAGGATAAAGAGAATAACAAAGAATATATAAAAGTTAATCTTAAATATAATGAGGGTATTCCATTTATACATTTATTGAAAATTATTAGCAAGCCAGGACAGAGAATTTATACGCAATCTCGTAATTTAAAAAAATATAGGCAAGGATTTGGAGATATCATTATATCAACTTCAAAAGGAATTATGACAGGCGAGGAAGCGCAAAAAAATAAATTAGGAGGAGAAATAATATGCGAAGTATTTTAATATAAAATTATGTCAAAAATAGGCAGACAATTAATTGAATTGCCAAAAGGAGTAAAATGCGAATTAAAGAATAATATTTTTAATGTAAGTGGTCCAAAAGGATCGCTTGCTTTGAATATTCCTATTAATGTAGAGATTGAAGAACGCGATAATAATATTTATGTTTCAAGTAAAAATAATGTTTTATGGGGAACTTTTCGCGCTTTGATTTCTAATTTAATTATTGGAGTAAATAGTGGATTTGAAAAAAAATTAGAAGTTAAAGGCATAGGGTATAAAGCAAAGGTAGAAGTAGCAAATTTATTTTTAGAAGTAGGATTTTCTCATAATGTTACAGTTAAAATACCAGAAGATTTAAAAGTTGAAGTTAAAGATAATATAATTACTGTTTCTGGCATAGATAAAGTTCGTGTTGGACAATTCGCTGCTAATATTAAGAAGATTAGACCCACTGAACCATATAAAGGCAAAGGTATAAGATATGAGGGCGAATATGTAAAGATTAAACCAGGCAAAAAAGCCGGCGTATCAGCGTAAAATATGGTTTATAATTTTTTTAGTTTCATTTAATTAAGAACCTTGTTTCTATATGAAAAATACTAATAAAAAATATAATTATAGTAAATATACTCAAAAAGCCTTGAATGATAATAAAAATAGACGTATAATAAGGTCAAGAAGCGCTTTATTTGGTACATCTTATTGTCCGCGTCTTTGCGTTTTTCGTTCAAATAAAAATATATACGCTCAAATTATAGATGATGAGAAAATGAGCACCTTAGCAACATCTAATGGAGAATTGAAAAAAGCTTTTGACGTAGGAGAAAAAATCGCAATTGATGTTATAGCTAAAAAGGTAAAAAAAGTAGTTTTTGACAGACGGGGATACAAATATCATGGAAATGTTAAAAAGTTAGCAGAAGGAGCTCGCAAAGGAGGATTAAACTTTTAACTATTTAATTATGTATCATAAGAAAAAAGAAAAATCAGAATTTGATCATCGTTTAGTTGATTTAGCGCGAGTAGCCAGAATCACTGAAGGAGGTAGGCGATTTAGCTTTAGAGCCTTAATAGTATTAGGAAATAAAAAAGGCAAAGTAGGTATTGGATTAGCCAAAGCTAAAGATGTTGCAAGTGCTATAAATAAGGGTATAAATCAAGCTAAAACAAGATTAATTAGCGTTCCTATGTATAAAGGAACTTTGCCATTTGAAGTTGAGTCAAAATTTAAAATGGTAAACATAATTTTACGTCCTTTGTTTCACGGCAAGGGTATTATTGCAGGAGGCGTTGCTCGCGATATTTGCGAATTAGCTGGATTTGAAAATATAAATATAAAAATTTTATCAAAAAGTAAAAATAAGATAAATAATGCCAAAGCTGTTTTATCTGGTTTTAAAAAAATAAATGAAATTTTAAAAGTTAAAGAAAAATATGCAATTACATCAAATACAAACAAAAAATAGTTTAAAAAAGTCTAAAAGAATAGGAAGGGGAGGGAAAAGAGGAACTTATTCTGGGAAAGGCATTAAAGGACAAAAATCTCGAGCAGGCGCAAAAATTAGACCAGAAATTCGCGATTTTATTAAAAAATTACACAAACTAAGAGGGCGTTAATTAGCTTTTTAAGTAAAAATGCTAATTAATTTATATATGTTACAAAAGATTACAACTATTTTTAAAATTTCAGACTTGCGAAACAAAATATTGTTTGTTTTAGGTATGATGGCTGTTTTTAGAATAGGCGCAAGTATTCCTGTAACAGCTGTTAATGCAGAGGCATTGCAAAACTTTTTTTCTGGCAACGCTACTTTTGGTTTATTAAATATATTTACCGGAGGATCTTTATCTCAAGTTTCTTTAGTGATGTTGGGACTTGGGCCTTATATTACCGCGACTATTATTATGCAACTTTTAACTATGGTTTTTCCTAAGTTAAAAGAAATATATCATGAACAAGGCGAAAATGGACGGCAAAAATTCAATCAATTATCTCGTCTTATCACTATTCCACTTGCTATTTTGCAAGGATATGGATTTTTAACGCTTTTATTGCGACAAGGTATTTTATCAGACACCTCTTTATTTGCTATTGTATCAAGCGTTTTAATTGTTACTGCGGGCGCGATATTTTTAATGTGGTTAGGAGAGCTTATTACGCAAAAAGGTATTGGAAACGGCATATCTCTTTTAATATTTGCCGGTATTATTTCTGGTATCCCGGGAGCAGTGCGTAATGCCATTATTGATTTTGATCCATCTAAAATTAACCAATTTATTTTATTCGCTGTTATTTCTGTAATAGTAATAGCTGGAGTTGTATTTATAAATGAATCACAGCGAAATGTTCCAGTTTCTTATGCTAAGCGTATTCGTGGCAATAGAATGTATGGAGGAGCAAGCACATTTTTACCAGTTAAAGTAAATCAGGCAGGCATGATTCCTATTATATTCGCGCTTTCAGTATTAGTATTTCCTCAAACTATAATCAGTTTTTTAGGCACATCAAGCAATCAATTTATAGCTGATATTTCATTCGCTGTTAGCAGTTTTTTACAAAATCAATTTATTAACGGCGCGCTATACTTTTTATTAGTAGTTGCTTTTACTTATTTTTATACGCAAATTACTTTTGAGCCTAAAACAATTTCCGAGAATTTGCAAAAACAAGGCGCTTTTATTATGGGAATAAGACCTGGAGATGAAACAACAAATTACTTAAAACTCGTTGTTAACAGGATTACTTTATTTGGAGCTTTATTTTTAGGATTGGTTGCTGTAGTGCCTATTATCGCGCAATTTATTACTGGCATTGGCGCTTTAGTTATAAGTGGAACAGCAGTGTTAATTGTTGTTGCGGTAGTAATTGATACAGTTCGTCAAATAGAAGCTCAAGTTAGCGTAAGAGAATATTAAATAAATATAATTATGAAAATTATTTTATTTTTAGGTCGCTCTGGTTGTGGAAAAGGTACACAGGCTAAATTACTAATAAAAAAATTAAATTATGAATATATTGGTAGCGGAGAACTTTTGCGTAAAAGATCAGAAATAAATGATTTTACCGGAGATAAAATAAATGAAATGCTTAAAAAGGGCGCATTGCCTCCTATTGGAATTGTGTTTACTCAATGGATATATAAGTTGGATGAATTAAAAAATAAAAGAAAAGAAAATAGTCCAGATGGAATTGTAATTGATGGCTCTCCACGCAGAATAATAGAAACCTATTTATTAGAGGAAATTTTTAAATGGTATGAATGGAATAAAGTTAAATTTATTTTATTAGATATTTCGCAAGAAGAATCTACTAAGCGATTAACAGAGCGTGGAAGAAAAGATGATAATATAAAAGCTATAAATAATAGACTATATTTTTATGAAAAAGAAGTAAAGCCTATAATTGAATATTTAAAAAATAAAAATAAATTAATTACTATAAACGGAGAAAAAAACATTGAAGAAATAAATCAAGACATATTAAAAAACATTTAATGACAAAAACTTCATCAAAAACAACAGCAGTTTTTTTAATGGGTTTTATAGCTTCTGGAAAAGATACACAAGCTCGTCTTTTAAAAGAAAAAAATGGATTTTTAATAATTAGTTCTAATGAAATTATTAAGGATAATTTTAAAACAAATCCAGATAACAAAGATGTAAAATTAGTAAAAGATCAATATTATTCAGGAATTTTAATAGAACCAAGTATTATTGCAAAATGGGTGGTTGAAGATGTTAGAAAAAAATATAAATCAGGCATTTCAATTGTTTTTAGCGGTTCTCCTCGCACTTTATATGAAGCTGAAAATGAATTACCTGAAATTATTAATTTTTACGGTCAAGACAATGTAAAATTATTTTTTATTGATATATCAGAAAAAGAAGCAAGAAAAAGAATTAAAAAACGTCTTATTTGTAAAATATGCAGTGAAGTTATTAGATTAGATAAATATCCTGATATTAAAATAGGAGATAAATGTCCAATTGGTAAATGCAATGGAAAAGTTATTGCGAGAGAATTAGACGCTTCTCAAGTTTTTGAAGTAAGGATTAAAGAATATTATAATAGAACTTATCCAGCTTTTGAATATTTAAAAAATAAAATTCAGTTTTACAAAATAGACGGCACGAAAGATATAGAAACTATTCATAAAGAAATACTTAAAAATTTATAATATGATAGTTAATTCGCTTAAAAAATTAAATGATTTGCGTGAAAGTGGCAGAATACTTAAAAATATTGTAAGTAAATTAAAAAGTAAAACAGAAATTGGAATAAGCGCTTATGAACTTGATTTATTAGCTTTAAAACTTACTAAAAAGGCAGGCGTAAGACCTGCTTTTTTAGGCTATAATAATTTCCCAAACGCGCTATGCGTTTGTTTAAATAATGAGGTTGCTCATGGCATTCCTAAAAAAAATAAGATTATTAAAAACGGAGATATAGTAAGTTTGGATTATGGCATTATTTATAACGGAGTTTATACTGATCACGCTATAAGTTTCACTATCGGGAACTTAGTTCCCGATAGTGAAAAGCTTGTTGAAATTACATATAAAGCAATGCAAGAAGGCATAAATGTTGTAAAAGCAGGCATTAAAACTGGTGATATTGGATTTGCAATTGAAAGCTTTGTTAAAAAACAAAGTAATTACGGAATAGTAAAACATCTTGTAGGACATGGATTAGGCGATAAAGTGCACGAAGATCCGCGTATTCCTAATTTTGGGGAAAAGGGCGCTGGCAATGTTTTGCGCAAAGGCGAAGTTATAGCTATTGAGCCTATGATTTCTTTAGGTAGCGGAGATATAAAATTACATAGCGATAAGCATACTTATATTACAAAAGACGGATCATTATCAGCGCATTTTGAACATACTGTTTTAGTAACTAAAAATGGATTTGAGATAATTACATAGAAAACACAAAATACAGAATACAAATAAAAATAAGATAAATAAAAATTTTTATGTTTCAAGAATTACTTACAATTTTTTTAACTGCTATGGCGCCAATAGGCGAGCTTCGATTAGCTATTCCATTGGGAATTTTAAAATATGATTTTCCGCTATGGCTTGTTTTTGTTATTGTTATAATAGGAAATCTAATCCCGGTAGTTCTTATTTTATGGTATTTGGAAAAAGTGTCAAACTTTTTAATTAGAAAAAGTCATTTTTTTGAAAAGTTTTTTTCTTGGCTTTTTGAATATACCCGTAAAAAGCATCATAAAAAAGTAGAGAAATACGCTTCTTGGGGACTTTTGATATTTGTAGCAATTCCGCTTCCATTTACTGGAGCTTGGAGCGGAGCGCTTACTGCTTTTGTTTTTGGTATTGAAAAAAAGAAAGCCCTTGCTATAATTAGTTTAGGTGTTTTAATAGCTGGAATAATTGTTACATTTTTAGTTATAGGAGGAAAGTTTTTAATTTAATTTTATTATGAAGTACATTATCGCTAATTGGAAAATGAACCCAAGAAGTTTAAAAGAAGCAAAAACTCTTTTTCAAGGTATTGAAATTGCATTAAAAGAACTTGATTTATCAGATAAGAAAGTTGTAATTTGTTCTCCGTATTTGTATTTATTTCAGATTTTAAATTCTAAATTCCATATTCTAAATCTTGGTGCTCAAAATTGTTTTTGGGAAGATAAAGGCGCGTTTACAGGCGAGATTAGTCCAGCGCAATTAAAAGAAATTGGCGCAGATTATGTTATTTTAGGTCATTCAGAAAGAAGAAGGGAATTAGACGAAAACTATGAAATGGTTTCTAAAAAAATACTTGCTGCTATACGAAATGATTTAACGCCTATATTGTGCTTTGGATCAAATAGTATTGATATTGAGCAAGAAAAAAAAGAAATACAAGAACAAATTAAAAAAGTATTTACTAATTTAAGCGATTTAAATAACTTATCAGAAAAAATTATTATCACTTATGAGCCAGTTTGGGCAATAAGCGCTAATGAAAACAGTGCTCCCGCGGATAGCTTGCGCGCAAGTGAAATGATTAATTTTATCAAAGAGCTTATTCTAAATTATCAGATAAAAGCCATTGCATATGTTTATGGCGGTAGTGTAAATTCAGAAAATATAGCTTCTTTTGTAGAACAGGATAATATTTCAGGAGTTCTTGTTGGCGGAGCAAGTTTAAGCGTGAATGAATTTGTAAATACAGTAAAAAACGCTTAATAATCAGTCGTTTTTAGAGAATGTGATTAGTATAGTAATCCATTTATATATCGCTTTACGCCATGGAATAATTGATAAAAGATATTTTAATTCAACTAAATTTTTTAAAACCCAGCCTAAAAATCCTCCGAATATAACGCCATTTATAGTAGTAATAGCCCATTTTCCGCCTATTGGTATTATAAATTTTGTTTTTACTGGATAATAGATTCGCGGTTTTTTATTGTTGTTTATTTTATCAATTATAGTTTTGGCTATATAAATGCCTTCTGATATTGTTTTTTGAGCGGTAGCAGGAATTTTATTACCGTATATATCATAAGAATTTACAGAATCGCCAATAGAGAATATATTAGCGCAAACATTTTTTTCATTTTTATATTTTAAACGCAAATAGTTATCAGTTTTTAGCAAACCGTTTTCCTCTTTAATAAATGGAAGTTTTTCTAAAAGATAATGATTTTTAATTCCCCCTGTCCATATAAATAAATTATAAAGAATGCTATTGCCATTATCTAATATAATTTTTTTATTTGTGAGCTTTGTAATATAGCGTTTTTTTAATATTTCAATTTTCAATTTTTTTAACCGCTTTTCAGCTAGCAAAGATACTTTTTTTGGAAAAGAATGAAGCAATTTATCAGTTCTTTCAATTATTGTTATTGAAAGTTCTTTTTTACAGCACTTTTTAAAACAATTAATTATCTCTGCTGCTGTTTCAATTCCTGATGTTCCTCCTCCGCCAATAACAATTTTATTTGGAATAATATCAGCAAGCTTCGTTGACCGCCTTATTTTTATGGCGTCAATAAAGTTTTTTAGTTCTAATGAATATTCTTTTAATCCTGGAATATTGTAAAAATTAGTTTGGGAGCCTATTGCTATAACTAAATAATCAAAGTTAATTTTATCTTTTTCATCTATTGTTAAATTATTATTGTGGCAATCAATATTTGTTACCTCTGCTTTTATAAAGTCAATTTTTTTATTTTTAATAATGTCTTTTATAAGAATATTAGACCTATTATAAAGCGCGTATTCAGAAACATAAGGAGAAGCAGACGCAACTTCATATAAAGCTGGAATAAAAGTATGATAGCGATTTTTTTCTATTAAAATAATTTTAACATTGGCTTTGCTTTTACGAGCAAGTTTTTCCAAAGTAAGAGCGCACTTTACTCCTCCAAAACCAGCGCCGATTATCACAATTGTTTTCATAAATAAATTATATCATTTTTAAGCCTAATAAAAATATTGACAAATAAATATATTTATGTTAATAAGTTTCTCCAACAAAAACGCGCGCAGTAAAGTTTGACTGCGAACGTAATTTTTTGTATAATTTAAATATAAGGACCTCTAATGTTTTCTAAACTCGCTGTCGCTCGTTAAGAAAACATTGAGAACCTTGTTGTTTCACAATAAGAACCACTTCGTGAACCTTGTTGTTTCACAATAAGAACCACTTCGTGAACCTTGTTGTTTCACAATAAGAACCACTTCGTGAATCTTGTTGTTCGCTATCGCTAATAATATGAAATTTAAAGAATTTTTAAATATAGGAAATACTGCTAAAAAGGAGTTAGAAACTACAAAAAAATGTGAAAATATTGGAAAAAATAGTTTATTAAATGAAAAAGAAAGTTTTTTAAAAGAAATAGAAACTCCTGAAGGCAAGGAAAAGGCTAAGAGTTATATAAAAAAAGGACTTAAAGGCGCTTTTGAAAAAGGCGTGTTTGGCGGTGTTGGATTAATTTCATTTTTTTTATGGTTAATTCAAAAAGGCAAAGAAAAAGCAAGAGAATACGCTATTAGTGAATTAAAAAAATCGCGCGGAGAGTTTAAATCAATTGTTTAAATTTTAGCATATTAATATTTAATTTATGGATCCGGATTTGAATAAAAAATTACAAGATCAAAAAGATAAAATTTTAGATTTGGCAACAGATGTTATTTTAGAAAGAGCAGAAAACAGAATGAAAGAAGATAATAGTTTAGATTTAAAAACAGTTCTTGATGAAGAAATTGCTAAGGCTTTGAGCGAAATTGAAGAAATAAGTAAAAAACAGACAGTAAAAAGTAATTAATTGAAAATTGATAATTATTTTTTGTGAATCAAGAAAGTTTAAAAAAGCTAAATAAAGTAAAAAACTGGAAATGGCTTTTATATCGTTGCCCTTATATTAGGGCTATTTTTATTGTTGGATCTGTTGGATTTGGATATGCAACAAAAAATAGCGATATTGATTTTTTAATTATTGTTAAAAATGGTCGTATTTTTACAGCGCGTGCATTTTTAACAGTTATAACGCAAATATTTGGTCTTCGTCGCAATGGAAATAAAATCGCTAATCGTTTTTGCTTAAATCATTATTTAACTGAAGATAATTTAAAATTGCCATACAAAAGCGAATATGACAAAAAATCTTATACCTTAGGTTTACAAGTTTTGTTTGATAAAAATAATTTATATCAAAAATTTTTATCTGCTAATCATTTCAATAATCGGGAACTTAGCTTCCAAAAGTTAAGAAAAGTGAAAAATATGAGAGCAGGGGATATTTTTGAAAGAATATTAAAAAAATTACAAATTAGAAAAATTAAAAATAATATAGCAACTAAAACACTCAAAGGAATTATTATTGCCAATGATAAGCAGTTGCAATTTCATCCTGAAGCAAAATCTGGAATTAATGTTAGAGAAATTTGACAAGTTTTTTAAATTGGTATATATTAAAGAAAACAATTAGCACTCTTACGCGTAGAGTGCTAAAACAATAATTTTTTAATTTTCAAATTTTAAAAATATGAACCTAAAACCATTAGAAGATAGAGTTATAATTGAACCTATTAAAGAAGAAGAAAAAACAAAAAGCGGAATTATTCTGCCAGAAACAGCTTCCAAAGAAAAGCCTGAACAAGGTAAAATCGTGGCTGTTGGACCTGGAAAATACGAGAACGGAAAAAGAATAGCTATGGATGTAAAAGTAGGAGATAAGGTTATATTTTCTAAATATGGCCCTGATGAAATAAAAGTTGATAACAGAGAATACTTAATAGCAAGAGCAAGCGATATATTAGCGATTATAAAATAAATAATAAATAAAATAATTATGGCAAAACAAATTATATTTGGAGAAGAAGCTCGTAAGGGCTTAATGAGGGGAGTTGATAAACTTGCTAACGCGGTTAAAGCAACGCTTGGCCCTAAAGGGCGAAATGTTGTTTTAGATAAGGGCTATGGCGCTCCTACTATTACTAATGACGGAGTTACTATTGCTAAAGAAATTGAACTTAAAGATAAGATAGAAAATTTAGGAGCGGAAATTATAAAAGAAGTTGCTTCTAAAACCAATGATGTTGCAGGAGATGGCACAACAACAGCAACAATACTTGCTCAAGCTATGATTAAAGAGGGTTTGCGCGTTGTTGAAGCTGGCGCTAATCCAGTTGAAATAAGACGAGGCATTAATAAGGCTATTGAAAAAAGCGTTGAAGCGCTTGAGAAAATTTCGCAAAAAGTTTCCAAAGAAAGCGAAATTGAACAAGTCGCTACTATTTCCGCGCAAGATAAAGAAGTTGGCAGTATTATTGCCACTGTAATGAAAGAAGTAGGAGATAACGGCGTTATTACAGTTGAAGAAAGTAAAGCTTTTGGTCTTTCCCATGAAGTTGTTAAAGGACTCCAGTTTGACGAGGGTTACGTAAGCCCTTATATGATTTCAGACGCAGAAAAATTAAAAGCGGAAATTGACGATCCTTATATTATGATTACTGATCAAAAAATTTCCGCTATTAAAGATATATTGCCTTTCTTGGAAAAGATTGTGCAAGCTGGAAAAAAAGAGCTTGTTATTATTGCTGAAGATTTTGAAGGAGAGGCCTTGGCTACACTTGTTGTTAATAAATTGCGCGGAGCTTTGAATGTTTTAGGGATTAAAGCTCCTGGATTTGGCGATAGAAAAAAGGAAATACTTGAAGATATCGCTGTTGTTACTGGCGGGCAGGTAATTTCCGAAGATAAAGGAATGAAGCTTGAAAGCGTGGAAATTGCTATGATGGGGCATGCTGATAAAATTTCAAGCGCCAAAGACAAAACAACTATTATTGGTGGCAAAGGCGATAAAAATGAAATTGAAGCAAGGGTCTCGCAAATTAAAATCGCGATTAAAAATTCTGATTCTGATTTTGACAAGGAAAAATTAAAAGAGCGGCTTGGTAAATTAACCGGAGGCGTTGCTGTAATTCGTGTTGGGGCGGCAACCGAGGTAGAGCAAAAAGAAAAACAGCATAGAATTGAGGATGCGCTTGCTGCTACTCGCGCTGCAGTTGAAGAGGGAATTGTTGCTGGCGGAGGAGTTGCTCTTTTGCGCGTTAAAAATATGATTAAAGATTTGAAATTTGAAGGAGACGAAACGGTTGGCGCTGATATTGTTCGTAAAGCTCTTGAAGAGCCAATGAGAATTATTGCTGAAAATGCAGGTAAAGAAGGAGCAGTTATTATTCATAATGTTTTAAGTAAAGAGGGCGCGTTTGGTTATAACGCTGCTATTGATAAATATGAGGATTTAATTAAAGCTGGAATTATTGACCCTAAAAAAGTAACAAGAAGCGCTTTACAAAATGCTGGTTCTGCGGCTTCAATGCTTTTAACAACAGAGGTTGTGGTTGCTGAATTGCCAGAAGACAAAAAAGATACTGGTATGGGAGGCGGAATGCCGGGAATGGGTGGTATGGGAGGTATGATGTGATAAATAATTTATAATGCGTATAAAAAAAGGTTCTTGTAAAAGAACCTTTTTTGTTTTATTATTACAATATGAAAAAAGGAAAATTAATTGTTATAGAAGGCATTGACGGCTCTGGAAAAAGCACGCAGGCTAATTTATTGATTAAGGTTTTAAAAAATAAAAAAATTAAATATAAATATATTGATTTTCCTCGTTATAATGAATTTTTCGGCAAATTAGTAAAACTTTATTTGAATGGAGAATTTAAAGAATTAGGAAATAATCCATATTTTGCATCTATATTTTACGCTTTTGATAGAATGGATATTGCTAAAAAAATCAATAAATGGATTGAACAAGGGTATTTTATTGTTTCTAATCGTTATTCGGAATCTAATTTGATTCATCAATCAGTAAAAATTAAAAACAAAAAGAAAAAACAAAAATTTATTGATTGGATAAGTGATTTTGAATTTAATAAACTTGGCGTTGTTTTCGCGGATAAAATTATTTATTTATGCGTATCTCCGGAAATTGCTGTAAATTTAATAAGTAAAAGAGGCAACAAATTAGATATTCACGAAAATAAAAAACATTTAAAAGAGGCTTATAAAAACGCGAAATGGTTAGCAAAAAAATATAATTGGATATTGATAAATTGCGTTAAAAATAATAATATTATGAAAATTCAAGAAATTCACAAAATCATTTTAGAGAAATTAGGTTTATTGTAATTTTTTAAAAATTTTAATAATGGAGGGGTGTCCGAGTGGTTTAAGGAGCACGCTTGGAAAGCGTGTTGAGAGAAATCTCACGCAGGTTCGAATCCTGTCTCCTCCGCAATTCAGGATTTCGCTTCGCGAAATACACCGCAAGAAAATTCAGAAAAGAAAGAAGTGTTGTGTTTGCCCCACCCACCCATGCGCACACAACATCAGTTAAACTCCCTTTATATGATGTAGAGTGATTGCTCTCCATAGACCAATCATACAACATTTGCTAAACTTATTGCAAGTGTGGATAAATTCAATTATGAAAAACGAGATTATACAATTCAGTAAAAAAATTAAAGAAGTACGCCTAAAAAAGAAATTATCACAGGGTGATGTTTCGAGAATTTTGGGGGTTCACAGGTCGTACATTAGCGGTTTAGAGCGTGGGGTACGCAACCCCTCGCTTCTAACAGTTCAAAAAGTGGCTAAGGCACTTGGTGTCAGAAGTAAAGATTTAATTGAATAATTTATGAAAATATTCGACAAATTTTTTAAAAACGCAAATAAAAAAGAGGCAATCTCGTGGGCATTTTATGATTTTGCAAATTCTTCTTACGCGTTACTTATTCTAAGTTTTGTTTTTCCAATCTATTTCAAAGAGGTAGTTGTAGGAGTAGAAAAAGGCGATTTTTATTGGGGAGTGCTCGTAAGCGTTTCTATTCTTATCGGAGGACTACTCGCACCAATTATTGGAGCAATAGCGGATTATGACTCGCGCAAGAAAATAAAATTTATTATTTTTGCTCTGGTGTCAATGACTGGCACGGCTTTTCTTTTTTTCACGGGTTCAGATAAATTATTACTTACTTCGCTCATTTTTCTGATTAGTAATGTTGCCTTTGAGCTAGCGCAAACTTTATATGATTCTTTTCTTGCGCGCGTTTCTACAAAAGAAACGGTTGGAAGAATTTCCGGACTAGCATGGGGTCTTGGCTATATTGGCGGAGTTGTCGCCATGCTCGCGTTTAAATCACTATATGAAAATGGATACACTGGAGATTTTGAGTTTGGGTATAAATTAGTATTTCCACTAACCGCTTTATTCTTTTTACTTTTTTCAATTCCGTCTTTTATTTTTATTAAGGAGAAATCCGAAAGCAAAAAAAGTGAGCCACTTTTTGCTCTAATAAAACATGGGATAAAAAGTGTTATCGGGACGATAAAAAATTTAAAGCAACACAAAAACATTGCTTGGTTTTTAGTTGGTTTCTATTTTGTAAACGACGCCTTAGTAACAATATTTGCTTTCACTCCAATTTACGCAAGAACGACTTTCGGAATGGAATTTAAAGAAATTCTAACTTTACTTCTGATTGTTCAAATTATTGCCTTTCCTGCGGCAACCATTTTTGGATTATTAAGCGACAAGAAAGGGTCAAAGAAAATTCTTTTATTCACGATTGCGATGTGGGCAATTATTGTCGCCCTCCTCTCCATTGCAACCTCAAAAGAAATGTTTTATGTGGTTGCGCTTATGACTGCTTTAGTCATCGGTTCAAGTCAGGCCATTGCGCGTTCTTGGTTGAGCAAACTTGTTCCCGATGAAAAAAGATTTGAATTTTTTGGATTTAACGGTTTTGCAAGTAAAATTGCTGCAACGACTGGTCCGGTTTTATTTGGTGCTGTTTCTGTAGCGACAGGCAATCAACGGTTAGCAATGGCCGCTCTCATACCATTTTTTGTTATTGCTTTTATAATTTTTTGGAGAATCAAGGAAGAAAAGGTTGAATCGTTGCCGCAGATAAGTAATAATTAGTTTGTGGCGTGCCAGCTTTGCTGGTTTGGAGTTCCGAAACCCGCCCGCATTCCTCCCCAGACCCCTCCTGCGGGCGGGAAATCAGTCGAGGCAGGGCGAATCCATTCCCCCAGACAAATTGTTTCGCCCTGCCTCGTCCGTATTAGTATTTTTAATCATTTGGATTTTGATCGAAATAGTTTCGAACTTTGTCCAAAAAACACCGCAATTCAGGATTTCGCAAGTGAAAAGATGATGCCTCGCGGCGCGAAACGCGCCGCGAGGCTAGGATTTGAAAGGGCTTTTTTGGCGAAAAGGAAAAAGATTTATCAATAAGGGCAAAAGAAATTTTTTCATACTGATTTTTTTGAAAACAGGAACTTTAAAGGGTTTCTGTTTTTTAGTTGTTGTTGACAACGATGAGCCTTTAATGGTAATCTTCACTAGAAAGTTTGGCGATACGTGAAACAACCAAAAGAGAGGAGGTTAGCGTATGTCACAGCTTGAGCGTACCTTTCAAATGGGATTCTGCGGCGACTTTGTCGAGATTTATAAGCAGGTGCCGCACCCAAAAGACGAAGGAGAATTCTTTCTCGCTTTCCGAAAAAAGCGGAGCAGAGAGGTTCTTCCACTTTTCTGCGGCATAACTGCCGACGGGCAAGAAGTCATGGCGGAGTGTTTCAAAGAACTCCGTTTTGACCCAACCAAGCTTTGTTTCCTCATCGGAAGAAAGCTTGGAGAGAAATCCGCCCAGTTCATGCCTCTCGCAATTCAGTAGCGAGTTTTTCTCTTTTGTCTTAGCACAAGGCACACGACCTACGGGTACGGTGCCTTTCTTCTTTTTATTTTTTTAAAAGAGCGAGAATTTGCCGCCAAACCAGAAAATTTTTATTGAAAAATTTTTTAAAATGAGTTATTATTAGCTCATAGAAAAACTTGAAATTGTTAATGTGCGGCGGAGCCGTTCCGAATTTATTCACCCCCACTATGCGAGCCCCGCAATGCGGGGCGAGCAAACTCCGTTCGAGCTATTTTAAGAATACACCGCCAGTTAGGAAATGAAGGCTCGAACTTTATGAAAGCCAAAAGCGGGCTTTTCTTGAAGAAAATTAAAAAATTTGTTATCATAATCTTACAGATAAAAGTATAACATATTTTTATACTATCAAAACTTGGATACTATGGCAACAATAGGTGAAAACATCAAAAAGTTGAGGGCAAAGCTCAATTTAACGCAAGACGATTTAGCGAGAAAATCCGATGTTAAATACACCACTCTTTCAAAAATTGAAAGCAACGTAGTCATTAAGCCAAGCGTTCAAACTGTCGCCAAGATCGCTAAAGCATTGGGTGTTCAAATGGAAGATTTAGTAAAATAATTTTTTAAGAATTTTTATGGAAAATTTTGAAAAAACAAATGAGATTGCCCCCAACGCATTAAAACAACAGCTTGAGGGTGCTGGAATTGATACTTCTGCATGGGGCGCTGGACAAGCAAAAACATTAACACACCTCCAAAAAGAAATTGAAAGTGGAGAAACTGTTTTGATAACTGGTAAAGAAGGAGAACTTTTAAGGAAAGTTGTGGTTGGTGGTGCTGATGTATTTTACGTTTCCCCAGAAGGAAAAAAATACCGTTTGAAAGAGGATAGACAGGTATTCAAAGATGGGTGCGAGAGACGCAGAGATTTAGGTCAAGCAGTTTCTGAAAAAATGAAACCGGATGAAAATCCCAATGATGCTATAATTCGCGGAATACGGGAGGAATTAGGCATAGGGGGTGAAATTATTTTGACAGAAACTGGCACTGATGAACAATTACTTACATCACCAAGTTATCCTGGTTTACAATCTCAATATATCCGCCATAAATTTGAAGCGGTATTAAATCATGAACAATTTAGAAAAGATGGTTATGTAGAGGAACAATCAGATAAAAGTACTTATTTTGTCTGGGAAGAAATTAAGTAAAGAATTTGCCGCCAAAGAAAAACTTGAAATCGTCCTTTCCGCTCCGATTCAAGGCGAGGCGGG
>Ga0209211_10003006_pt1 | contig 28118 bp, 24 predicted proteins | sample RifGroA2_FD_183992 | JGI IMG/M metagenome (GOLD analysis project Ga0209211, IMG submission 183992) | Groundwater microbial communities from Rifle, Colorado, USA - Groundwater A2 (SPAdes) (version 2) | ecosystem: Environmental > Aquatic > Deep subsurface > Groundwater | place: Rifle, Colorado...
CGGCAAGCCATGACCATGACCCTGCTGGGCGCGGTCACCTGCCAGCTGCTCAATGGCTGGACCATGCGCAGTTGGGAATTTTCCGCCTTCAGCCTCGGAATTTTTTCCAATCCCCTGATGCTGCTGGCCATGGCGGTCGAAATAATCTGGGTCTGGACTCTGCTCAATGTGGCGGCGGTGCAGAAGGTGTTCAACACCGCCCATGTGCCGCTGGCCGAACTCTGGATATTGCTGCCCTTTCCCGTACTCCTGTTTCTGAGCCACGAAGGCTACAAATGGCTGCGCCGCCGCAGGGAATAACCTGGGGCGGCATCAGTGGGTACGGCGTGCCCCAAGGTCACTAATGGGAAAAAAGCAGGGGCAGGCGAGACTGAAAAGGCAAGCTATTTCAGCAACGAGGCACTTTCCACTTCGTCGATTTGCTCAACCTGCGCCGCAGCCACTACAGTTCCGCATCACGGCGCAGGATCTCGAAGCGCGCGTCCACTTACATGTCCGACGCTTCCATCACTCAGCGCAACATCTCCGGAGTAAAAAGCATGACCAGTCCAAGCCCCACCAGGACCATGCCGCCCACCAGCTTACCGTATCTGGCATAACCGCTGCCGATCGTTGCCTCCAAGGCGAAGGCGGCGAGCGCAAAGATAATCAGGTCGTCCAGCATGAAGAAAAAATCGTAAAGCAGAATATAGCCGTAGTATTGCGGGGCCGAAAGCTGCCGCAGGGAGAGGGTGTGGGTGAACACGGCGGGCAATCCGGCGGAGCAGGCAAACTCGATGGTGTTCACCGTAAAAGCCAGGGCGATGACCCCGAGAATCGAGAACAGGGAAAGCGGCGCGGCAACCAGCTTATCCATGCTGGTCATGGTCCGCTTTTTCAGGGCGCTGCCGCCGACCCCGCAGACCGGGGCGCCCCTGGTAAAGCTGAAGCTGCGCAGGTCATAAACCCCCACCAGCAAGGCGCCAAGCCCGATGGCGATGGTGAGCGGCCGCAAGTAGCCGACCAAGAGAAAAACCTTGAGCCAGGCGGTCATGAACAGGAAATAGAGCACCCCCGAGGCCAGAACAAAGGAGCCCACCAGCAGCCAGATCTTTTTGCGATCCCGCAGGGAGGCCGCCAACGAAAGCAGATAAACCAGAGCCCACATGGCACAGGGGTTGAAGCCGTCGGCCAGGCCAAGGAGCACGGCCAGGGCGGGCAGGGAAAGCTCCGCGAGACGAACCTCCCCAACCAACGGCAGCGACACCGATTCCGGCCGCCAGACCTCCGGCCCGCCCGTCTGCGGGGCTGGCCCGGCCTGGGCCAGAAGGACCAGCTTCGCCCGGAGCGGCGCCTCAGGCCGAAGACCGCCGCAGGCACTGCCCTGGGCACCCATGACCAGCAGACAGCCGCAGATGGCGAGCAGAAAAAAACGGGCTGAAAATCCCATGACAATCCTCCACTACCTGCTTGCCTCCACAAAAAAACCCCTGCCGCCGGGCAATCCGGAACAGGGGCGTGGATGTCACGACAGAAAAGAAGGTGATTCAGGAAAGAGCAGCCACCGCCATATCAATCGCGGCAGCGATCTGCCCCAGCCGATCTTGGCTCAACTTGACCGGCACCGGATAGACGAGCAGCCGATCCATAATGGCGGCGGATTGCGGCAGGGCTGCGGGATCATAAACCACCCGGCGGCGGCCGTCCGCCTCTTTGAAGGGCCAGCCGGACTTGGTCAGGGTCGCCCCGGCCAGCAGATGCTCCCATTTGGGGTAGTAATGCCAGGTATTGTTGGCAAAATAAACGGCCCCGGCGCCGTTTTCACCCAGCACCTTGTTCGCTGCCTGGGCCTTTTCCCTGGTGGGCAGGAAAAAAGCGAGGAAAGAGGCATTGTCGCCCTTTTCGTCGAGGATGGTGCGGAAGGTCACGCCAGGCAGCTTTGTCACCAGTTTTTTGATCGCCCCCTTGTTCTCCTGCTGGGCCGCAACGATACCGTCGAGCTTTGCCAGCTGGGCCAGGCCGATGGCGCCCTGCAGCTCCATCATCCGGTAGTTTGAGCCGATGAAGCTGCGGCCCTCGCCGCCCCGGCCGCCAGGATTGACCGCGTGGTCATGGCCGTGGTCATGGTACTCGCTCATCTGCCGCCAAAGCTTCTCATCGTTGGTGACGATCATCCCGCCCTCGCCGGTGGTCATGGTCTTGACCGGGTCGAAGGAAAAAGTGCCGCAGGCCCCGAAAGAGCCGAGGCGTCTGCCGTTCAGGCTGGCCCCGGCCGCCTGGGCCGTGTCTTCCAGAACCGGAATCCCGTGCCGGTCGGCAATACTCTTGATCTCTTCGATCCGGGCCGCGGCGCCCATCATGTGCACCGGGATAATCAGCCTGGTTTTGGCGGTGATCTTCTTTTCCAGATCAGCCGGGTCCATATTCAAGGTCTCATCCACCTCGGTAAAAACCGGGATGGCTCCGATCTCCAAAATCGCCTCCCAGGTGGCGACAAAGGTGAAGCCCTGGGTGATGACCTCATCGCTCGGCCCGATGCCCAAGGCGGCCATGGCAACTTTGAGCGCCGCGGTGCCGGAAGTGACGGCCTGGCCGTGCTTCACCCCGCAATAGGCGGCAAACTTCTCCTCAAAGGTCCGGACCTTGTAAATCCCCTTGCGCTGCTCGGGAAACTCGTAGCGAAACAGCACCCCGGTGTCCAGCACCTCCAGAATCTCTTTCTTCTCTTCCTCACCAAATATCTCAAAACCGGGCATAAAACCCTCCTGTATTTATAAAATCGTCCACCTTCCGCACTCAGCACTTTTCACTCAGCACTCTGCACTAAACTCATCCCCACCCTTCCATGGCCGTTTCATAGACCTGGATCACCTCTTCCAGGGTGGGTTTGCGCGGATTGTTTTCCACCGGCCGGGTCACGGTAAGGGCGATCCTGGCCATCTCGGGGATCTTCTTGGCCGGAATCTTCAGCTCGGCCAGACTTGCGGGGATGCCGAGATCCTGATTCATCCGGTAGACGAATTCCACCCCGGCCTCGGCCGCCTCGCGCTCGGGCAGGCCATCGACCTTGGCGCCCATCACCTCGGCCAGCATGGCAAACCGGCCGGGGTTGCCGATGAGGTTGTAGGCCATCACGTAGGGGAGCAGGACCGCGTTGGCCAGCCCGTGCGGGATGCCGAACATGCCGCCCAACGGGTAGGCCATGGCGTGGACCAGGCCGACGCCGGCGGTGGCCAGGGCCTTCCCGGCGAGGAGACTGCCGAGGAGCATGTTGGAACGGGCCTCCATGTTGCCGCCGTGGGCATAGGCCTTGACCAGGTTGGAGCTGATCAGCTCGATGGCTTCCAGGGCATACATGTCGGAGATGGGATGGGCCTGGGTGGAGACAAAAGCCTCCAGGGCGTGGGTCAGAGCGTCTACCCCGGTGGTCGCCGTAATATGCGGGGGCAGAGAAACGGTCAGGGCCGGATCGAGGATGGCGGCCTCGGGGTACAGCGGGTCGCCGTTCATCCCCCCCTTGGATTTGGTTTTTTCGTTGATGAACACCGCGGTGAAGGTGACTTCGGCCCCGGTCCCGGCGCTGGTGGGGATCATGATCTTGGGCACCCCCGCTTTCTTGATCTTGCCAAGGCCCAGGTAATCCTCGGCCTTGCCGCCGTTGGTGAGGAGAATGCTCACCGCCTTGGCCACATCCATGGCCGAGCCGCCACCCGCCCCGACCACGCAGTCGCACTTGGCCTTTTTCGCCAGCTTGGCGCCGTTGTCGGCCAATTTCAGCCCCGGCTCGGGATCGACCTGATCGTAGAGTTCAAAGGCGATCTTGGCCTTGACCAGAGGCGCGGTGATCCGCTCCACCAGCCCTGCTTTGATAAGGCCCGGATCAACAACGAGAAAAACCTTGCTGCCGCCGAGCTCTTTTACCAGGCCGGGAAGGTCGTTGATCGCATCCACTCCGAAACGGATCCGGGTGGGTTGGGTGACGGTGAAGGATTGGGAAATCATGGTGAACCCCTTTTTTGTTTAAAAAACTTGCGGGCAATGCTACTGTCCCAGGAAGATAAAATGAATGATAAATGCGTTCGAACATGTAGCTGTTCAGCTTCGAGCTGAGGTTGGACAAAAATAATGTGAGGTAACTGTCTCAGCAGTGCCGCAGATGCGCGGAAGAGGTCTGCGAAATGTGCTGGTGCACATGAGCAGGCCGATGACAAAGCAGATGTGGTGCTGCTGAGACAGTTACGCAAATACTACTGTAGCGGGAAGTTGAATGGCAACTAAAAAATCGAGCAGCAGAGATGACGAGCCGCAGGAAATCTATGTGAGCCGCTCGGAAAAAAAACGGCAGGCCAAGAACATTGAAGAAATCGCCAAGGAACTGATTGGCCTCTCCCCGGCCCTGATCAAAAAACTGCCCGCCGATGAGCTGTTGAAGACCGAACTGCTCAACTCCCGCGACCTTAAAGGCGGCTCCCTCAAACGGCAGACCAAATTCATCGCCGGCATGCTGCGGGAAACTGGCGTCGATGCGGTGCTCGCCTTCCTGACGGAACGCAAGGGGTCCCATCTGAAACAGATCGGGGAATTTCACGAGCTGGAACGGCTGCGGGAAGACATCATCAGCGAAGTAATCCAGGCCCGGGAGGAAGCTCAACGGAACGAGGAACACCTCACGGAAAGCTGGCAGTCCGAAACCATTGCCGTTGCCTGCCGCCGGTTCCCGGCCCTGGACCACAACACCCTGAAAAAATCGGCCCTGCGCTATGCCGCCACCCGCAAGCCCGTGCATCGCCGGGAGATGTTCCGGCAGCTGCACGCCGCCATGGAGCGGCAGCAGTTTACCGAAACCAGCCCGCCCGAGCGCAAGGCTTAGGCGTCCCATGGAATACCGCACCGGCTCGATCAACCGAGTCTTCACCGTCCGCTTCGATGAAGGGGACGACTTTCTCGAAGGGTTGCGCCAGCTCATCATCAAGGAGAACATCCGCTGCGGCTGGTTCCATGTCCTCGGCGGCCTGCGCCAGGCCGGGGTGGTCACCGGCCCCAGGGAGCCGGTCATGCCGCCGGAGCCGGTCTGGGCGCAGATTGAGGGAGCCCGGGAAACCCTGGGCAGCGGCAGCATCTACTGGGATGAGGCCGAGCCGCGCGTCCACCTCCATGCCGCCTTGGGCCACCACGGCGAAACCCTCACCGCCTGCGTACGCAAGGACACCAAGGTCTATCTGATCCTGGAGGTGCTGATCCTCGAACTGGACGGCATCGAGGCCACCCGCCCCTGGTTTGCCCAGGGAGGGTTCAATCGCCTGACCTTCGGGGCCTGAGATTACCCTCGTTCGCCATCCCCCAGCAAAAAAACAACTCCTGCCACAAAAATAAGGGCCGAGGCACATTATGTGCGCCCCGACCCTTAACATTTTTAACCAAACTCTTCGGCTCAGGCCGCGGGAGTGTAACTATTGCCGAAATCTGGGACAAACCACTGTACTGTAACTGTTCAGCAGTGCCGCAGGTTGCGGAGAGCGGGGCGGCGATGCGTACGCCAGTACGTGAGCTGACCCGATCGCCGCAAGATGCGGTGCTGCTGGATAGTTACGCTGCGGGCGTCACCTTCACCAGCTCATCCCCGGCCTGCACCGCGTCACCAACCTTGGCGACAATCTTGCCTACCACCCCGTCCACCTCGCTGTTCATCGGGGTCTGCATCTTCATGGCCTCCAGGACCACCAGCTTCTCCCCGGCCTTCACTTCCTGGCCTTCCTTGACGGAGATCTCACAGATATTGGCGGTGAAAGGCGCCCGGACATCTCCGGCCTTGGCCAGATCCTCGATCTCCTTCTTGCTCAGCTTGATCGCCTTGGCCTCGCCGGCCTCGGCCACCGCGTTTTCAAAGACAAAATGACGCTGATGGTGATCGATATTGAGGTAGACGTTGGTCTCGGCCCCGTCCGCGCTCTCCTGCATGGGGCCCATCTCGATAATGTGTTCCTTGCCGCTGTGGTCTTTAAAGGCAATGATTTCTCCCAGCTTGAAGCCCCCTCGCCGGAAAAGAATGCTCGGCGGCAACACATAGACCCGGCCGAACTTCTCCTCGAAGCGGAAGAAATTAACCGCGTCGTTGGGATGCTGAAGATAGGTGACCAACTGCTGCTCGGTGGGCGCGTAGTCCAGCTTGTCGGCCAGAACCTTGCGCTCCTTGTCAATATCGATATCTTCGATGGCCTCCATGCCTCCCTGCTCCTCAAGCACCTTTTGCCAATCCGGGCCAAAGGCCTTCTCATAGATCCAGTCGGGCGGCTGATAAAAGGGAAACGGCCCATACTTGCCGAGCAGCAGGTTTTTGAGATCCCCGGAGCAGTTGCCGTAGCGGTCGCCGCCCTGCACATTGCTCACCGCCGTGGTCCAGAGAATCTGGGAACCAGGGGTGACGCTCCAGTAGTTGCCCAGCTCGATCTGGACCTTGGGTAGCTCCTTGTGAAGGATCTCGGGCATCTTGTCGAGGAAGCCGCCCTTGGCTGCCTGCTCCAGGCTGCTGCCCATGGCGCCGCCGGGGAGCTTGTGGATCTGCACCGTGGGGTCAAAGCCCTTGATCTGGGACTCGAAATACTCGTAGTACTTGCGCTCGGGCTGCAGCACCTCGGAGGTTTCCATGATGGCCTCCTCGTTGATGCCCACGGCCATGCGGCCATATTCCTTCAGGGTGTGGATGACGCTCAGGATCGGCGGCGGCCCGTAGTAGCCGGTGAAGGCGTGGTCGGAAGCATCGACGATCTTGGCCCCGGCCATGGCGGCGGCGACAACCCGACCGATGTCGTTGCCATCGGTATTATGGCCGTGATAATGGATGATCATCTCGGGGTATTTCTGGAGGACCGCGTCAACCAGATCGCCGATCCGCTTGGGAGAGCCCAAGCCGCCATGGTTCTTGATGCAGAGAACGATCTCCTCCCCGGTGACCTCGAGGATCTCCGCCACCTTCTTCACATAAAATTCATTGGTATGCTCGGGGCCGGTGGAAAAACAGACGCTGGGCTCAAGGATCTTGCCGGCAGCCTGCACCTCTTCAAAAACCGCCTGCATGTTGGGCACATGGTTCAAAAAGTCGAACACCCGCCAGACATCGACGTACTTGGCAAACTCCTTCACCACAAAACGGATGACATTGGGGGGATAGGGGCGGTAGCCGAAGAGGTTGATACCGCGGCACAGGGTCTGGAACATGGTGGTGGGCATCTTTTCCCGCAGCAGTTCCAGCTTGAGGAACGGGTCCACCTGCTTCCTAAGGATATCCACATGCACCGAGGCGCCGCCGGTGATCTCCAGGGAGAAATAGCCGGCCTCCTCGCGGGAAGGGGCGGCCAGCAGGTCCGTGTGCAGCAGGATCCGGTTCTTGTAATCCGACTGCGACATATCGCGGGCGGTATTGGTGATATAATACCCATCCGCTTGCCGCATAATCTTGAGTACCTCGGTGATACCCATACCTTGAACAATGCGTTCCATGATGACTCCTATCGTGCGCAGCAGTTGGTCGAAAAGCGCTTTGTGCCCTTGCGGACCAACAGATGATTTTTAAATTAGACGGCGTAGGGGTTTTCCCCTTGGTAATGAATCTCCGCGATCAGATGGGCCAGCTTGTTGCCTTCGCTGGCCTGCTCCTCATAGTTGATCAGGTGCGAATGAGTTTCGATGAAGGAGGTATCGAAATCGCCCTTCTTGAAATCCGGGTCCTGCACCAGATTCACATAATAGGGAATCGTGGTTTTCGGCCCGGTGATGACAAAGTTATTCAGGCAGCGGAGCAGCCGGTCCACGGTTTCGTTCCAGGAAAAACCAAACACGGTCATCTTGACCAGCAGCGAGTCATAGACCTTGGGAATGGTAAAGCCCTGGTAGACAAAGCCGTCCAGCCGCACGCCGTAGCCGCCCGGCGAACGGTAAACGGAAACGGTCTTGCCGCCTTCGGGCATGAAGTTGTTCTGCGGATCCTCGGCATTGATCCGCATCTCCACGGCATAGCCCCGAATATGCACATCCTCCTGGCAGAAGGCGAGCTTTTTGCCCAGAGCCAGTTTGATCTGGGTCCGGACGATGTCGATGCCGGTGACCATTTCGGTAACGGTATGCTCAACCTGGACCCGGGTATTAATCTCCATGAAATAAAAGTTCCAGTCCCGGTCAACGAGGAACTCGACGGTGCCCGCGTTCACATAGTGGGAGGCCTTGGCCGCCGTAACGGCGGTCGCACAGATCCGGTCGACCAGCGCCTTGTCCTGGATCAGCGAGGGAGCGATCTCCACCAGCTTCTGGTTGCGCCGCTGGATCGAGCAGTCCCGGGAGCCCAGATGCACGGTATTGCCTTCCTTGTCGGCAAGAATCTGCACCTCGACATGCTTGGGGTTGATCACCGCTTTTTCGAGAAAAACCGCATCGTTGTTAAAGGCAGACTTTGCCTCCGCTCTGGCCATGGGCAGTTCCGCCCGCAGCTGCTTTTCGTTTTCCACCCGGCGAATGCCGCGGCCGCCGCCGCCGGCAGTAGCTTTCAGCATAACCGGATAGCCGTATTTGTCTGCAAAATCAACGGCTTCCCTGAGACCAGCATCACCGGCGGAGAGATTGTCCGTGCCGGGCACCATGGGTATTCCGGCCTCTTTCATTATTTGCCTGGCTGTGACCTTGTCGCCCAGAGCCTGGATAACCTCGGATGGCGGACCGATAAAAATGATGCCATTATTCTCACAGGCCTTGGCAAAATCAGGATTTTCCGCCAGAAAACCGTACCCGGGATGAATGGCGTCGGCCCCGACTTTTTTGGCGACCGCGATGACCTTGTCGATGTTCAGGTAATCGCAGCGGGGTCCATCCCCAAGCCAGATGGCCTCATCCGCCGTGCGGATGTGCAGGGCGTCTTTGTCCGGCGTTTCATAGATCGCCACGGCGATATGCCCAAGCTCCTGCACCGCCCGAATGATGCGCAGGGCAATTTCACCTCGGTTGGCTATTAAGATCTTTTTCTTCAAAGGATCACCTCATTAAAGACAATTTTCAAGCCGCACCCGATAAGCAGGCCCGTGTATATACAATATCTTTTTCCGGCAGAATCAACGCAACACCGCAAAAAATCGCGGAAAAAACGACAGGAAATTATCCCGCCCAAGACACTCAACTTTGCAAATTACCATACCGGATTTTTCAGGGCAACATTTTATGTCCACAAAAAAAAGAAGCGGAAGATGCTCCTCTGCCTTGGCAGTCTCTCCTGAAAAACCGGCGCTCCGGGGATCAGTCCGTCTCGCCCCTCTCCCTTGCCAGGCCAGCCAACACCATGGGTAGGTGCAACCGGCAGGCGGCGGCAAAATCCTCCGGAAAATGGCCGTTAACCCAGCGCAGCTGGGCCTCGCTGAAGGCCCCCATGGAATATGGGAGCTTGGGCAAAAGCGCATAGAGCAGCCGCTGGCCGGTGGGCTTGGCCGTTATCCGGCGGGAATATTCGATGCTGTTCACCAGCCGGGCGCCCAGCCGGGCAAGAATCTTCTGGGCGATGAGCAGGGCGCGGTCCAAGGAAGCGCGGGTGGCCTCGTCTGCCTCCAGGATATTGCCCACCTCCCCCAGGACCATGATCTGCAATTCCCATTGGGAGGTCTGCGCCTTGGGCACGAAAAGCATTACCTTGTCGTCCTCATACACAATCAGACTGCTATTTTCGCCTTCCAGTCCGTCCATCCGCCTGTTGTTGCGGATCGCCTTGAGATAGGTGCGGAAAAAATCACAGCCTCTCTCTTCTCGGTACCGTTCACAAAATTCAGCAATGAGATCCCCGCAGGCGTAGCCGGCCACAGGATCACTGGCGGCCTGACCGCCATGGTGCCAGGCCGCAACCACCTGCGGCAGCATGGCAAACTGCTGATGGATCTGCTGATGCGAGGCATGAAGACGATAGCCGTCGGCCGCGAAAGCAAACCCGTAGTTCCAGCCCCAAAGAGTGGCGGTGAAGGGCAAGGGAGGGGCATCTTTTTGCCGCAGGGCTTCGAGCACCGCAAGCCGCAGCTCTTCAAGGGCTGCGACAGTCGTGGTCTCCCGGCCGGGCGGCAGGGGCAGAGCCAACTGGGCGGCAAGATGGAGGAAGGTGCGCTGATAGTAAAGGTGGCGCAACCCCTGCATGTCAGCGCAGGAAAGATCCGCGATGCTGTAGCGGACAGCATCATCCGCCATGTTTGCGGCGTAATGCCCCCAGGGAATATAGCTGTTGCGGCGCAGATACTCAAAAATATGACAGCCCTGCGCCGGATCGCGGTACTCGCCCACGATTTCGCTGCCCCCCTGCACTCCTGGCCGCAGAGCCATGACCTTCCGATAGACCTCCGGCAGATGCCGATTATTAACCACCACTTCGAACAGATCCTGCCGGAGAATCCTGGCCCGCGCCAGACCATCCGCGCCCTTGGTGTAGCGAAGACCGACCACCTCGCCCGCTCCGTCACGGATAAATTCGCAGCTCAACCCGGCAAGGACCGCCAGATCCTCAGGGTCGGTGGAAGTATCGGCCAAGGTCAGCAATACGGTTTCAGGGAGCGCGGCGAAGCTTTTTGGCAGATCCTGGGCGACGCCTGCGGGCAGGAGATCCTGCAACGCCTGCCGCATGGAAATCGCCTGCGGCTCCGGCAGTTTGATGGAGGCTGGACTGGCCGCCCTGGGTGCAGCCCAACCGCTGCTAATATAGGTAACCCCCCGAAAAGGAAAGGGATTGGCGATTTCATAGACCACTTCCGCCCGGTCAATCTGCAGATCGCCCTCGGGAAAATTAGCCTGATTCAGACAGGGACTGCCATCGGGAAATGCGCCGAGCGACTCGACAAAATCGTTTTCCCGCAGATTCACCGCTAGGTAGGAAGGTGTATGTACGCCATAAACAAACTGCCCGGAAGGATGGACGCAGGAACGCAAGGTCATATCAAAATCTCCGAGATAAATCATCCAAGGAAGAGCTGCGAAGTTGCGCAGACAATATAACCGGGAACCACGCCCGCCCTCCACAAGAAAAATACCCCCCTAGGTTGCGGGTGATTTTTTTGGGAATTTCCCCTCTTCTCTCCTTGTCTAACCCGCTGAAAATGGAGTATCGTATCGATCTTGAAAGACTCAAACAAAGTATGCGCCGGTTAGGCGACAAGGATATCACCATGGACAAACCCGGCTATTTTGGACAATGGGGCGGCGCCTATATCCCGGAAGTGCTGTACGAAACCTTTCGGGAACTGCGGGAGGTCTACGCCAAGGCCAAGGCAGACCCGGCCTTCTGGCAGGAATATCTCGACCTGATGAGCTCGTACTCCTGCCGGCCCACCCCCCTCACCCATGCGGAAAACCTCAGCCGTCATTTCGGCGGGGCGCGGATCTTCATCAAGCGCGAGGATCTCAACCACACCGGGGCGCATAAGGCCAACAACGTCATGGGCCAGGGCTTGCTGGTCAAGCGCATGGGCAAGACCAGGGTGATCGCGGAAACCGGCGCGGGCCAGCACGGGGTGGCCTGCGCCACCATGGCCGCCAAGTTCGGTTTTGCCTGCACCATCTACATGGGCGAGGAAGACGTACACCGCCAGCGCCCCAATGTCTTCTGGATGGAAAAGCTCGGCGCCACCGTGGTCCCGGTAACCACCGGCAGCCGCACCCTCAAGGATGCCATCAACGAGGCCTTCCGCGACTGGGTTTCCAACATGGACACCACCCACTACGTGATGGGCACGGTCTGCGGGCCGCATCCCTTCCCGGAGATGGTGGCCTGGTTCCAGTCCATCATCGGCCAGGAGGCGCGCAAACAGATCATCAAAGCCCACGGCAACCTCCCGGCCCGGATCTATGCCTGCGTGGGCGGCGGCTCCAACGCCATGGGCATCTTCCAGGGTTTTCTGGCCGACCCGTCCGTGGAGCTGATCGGCGTGGAAGCGGGCGGCAAAGGGCTTGACACCGGCCAACACGCCGCCCGGCTAGCGAGCTCCGACGCCTCGCCCGGCGTGGCCCAGGGCTACAAAACCATGTTTCTCCAGGACTCAGACGGCCAGATGCGCGACACCCATTCGGTGGCCGCGGGGCTCGACTACATCGGAGTTTCCCCCCTGCTCACCGACCTCTGGGAAAAAGGCAGGGTCCGCTTTGCCGCGGCCACCGACCAGGAGGTCATGGCGGCTCTCGATCTGACCATCAAGAAGGAAGGGATCATCCCGGCGCTCGAATCCACCCACGCCTTTGTCCAGGCCTTTAAAGAGGCGGGTGAGCTGAGCGGTGACCAGGCCATTATCATCAACCAGTCCGGCCGGGGTGACAAGGACATCTTCACCATTGCCCATGCCTTTGATGATCCGTCCTGGAAGGAGTTCATCCGGAAAAAGGGAGAGGAATATGCAGCTCGTTGAGCAGATCCGGCAAGCCCGGAGCAAAAAAGAGATCCTGCTCATGACCCATCTGGTCCTGGGCTATCCCTCCTTTGCGGTAAACCGCGAGGTGATCCGCCAGATGGTGGAAAACGGGGTGGACGTCATCGAACTGCAGATCCCCTTTTCCGAGCCCATGGCCGACGGGCCCATGATCATCAAGGCCAACCAGGAGGCCATCGCGGGCGGAACCAGGGTCGCCGACTGCCTCGCCTTTGCCGCGGAGATGACGGCTCAATACGAGATCCCCTTCCTGTTCATGACCTACTACAATATCCTCTTCAAGTACGGCCTGGAAGATTTTCTGAGCAAGGCCAGGGAGATCGGAATCCGGGGCTTCATCATCCCCGATCTGCCGCCGGAGGAAGGCGAGGAGTATCTTAGCCTGGCCAAGGAATTTGATCTTGCCGCAATCCAGATCTTCGCCCCCACCAGCACCGAGGAGCGGATGCGAACCCTGGCCGGGCATGGGGCAGGGTTCATCTACTGCGTGGCCCGGAGGGGCGTCACCGGCAGCAAGACCGAGTTCGATGCCTCCTTCGACGCTTACCTGGCCCGCTGCCGCAGGGCAACGAGCATGCCGCTTGCCGTGGGTTTTGGGATCAGCAGCCGGGAAGACGTGCAGATCCTGACCGGCAAGGCGGATCTGGCGGTGATCGGCACCGCAACCATCAGGCTGGTGGAAGAAAAAGGGGCCGAAGCGGTGGGTCCTTTTATCGCCGGGCTCCGCTAAGGGATGAGAAAAACAAGGCCCCGGACAAAATTTCACAAAAGCCTCTTTTAATCTGGAAATAAAATCAGATGGTTTCCCCGGTGGCGAGGACCAGAGCGGGGAAATCCCCGGCTTTACGGGAAGGCGTCACCACGCAATTGCGTCCGATCACGGCCTGGGCCGGCACCTCAGCCTCTTTGCCGATCATGGTTATCCCGGTATAAAGATGCTTGGGATAAACCTTGTTGGGAATCGTCTCCTCCTCACCCTGGCCCACCACCGCCCCCGGACCTACCCGGGCTCTCTTGTCAAGGATGGCCAGATCCACCACCGCCCCCTCCTCCAGAATGCAGTCGTGCAGAATAATTGAATCCCTGACCCGGACGTTCTTCCCCACCCGCACCCCAGGGGAAAGCACCGAATTGATCACCTCGCCTTCAATTACACAACCGGCCGAGATCAGGGAATCCTCCACCACACAACCGGCGACAAAACGAGCAGGGCAACGATCATCCGTCAACCGGTCCGCATAGGGATTTGGCCGAATACCCCAGGCCTGCGGGGAGATCTCGGAATCATTCTTGAGCAGATCCATGTTCGCCTCCCAGTACGCCTGGATAGTACCCACATCCCGCCAATAGCCATGGAAAGGATAGGCAAAAACATTGTCCCGCTCGATAGCCTTGGGAATGAGGTGCATGCCGAAGTCCACCTCCTCACGATCTTCCTCTAAAAGCCTCAGCAGATATTCGGTGTCAAAAACATAGATCCCCATGGAGGCCAGATCGGTACGGGGCACTTTAGGTTTTTCCTCCCATTCGACGATGCGGCCTTCGGCATTGGTGATCCCCGCGCCGAACTGGTGAATCTCGGAGAGCGGCACCACCATCATGGCGATGGTCACCTGAGCCTCTTTCCGACGATGAAAGCGAAGCATGTCATCGAGATCCATGCGATAGATATGATCCCCGGAAAGGATGATCGTCTCCCTGGCGGGATGCGCCCTGATAAAGTCGATGTTCTGCCGCACCGCGTCGGCGGTGCCCTTGTACCAGTCGGAATCCTTGGACCCGGTGCGCGGAGGCAAAATCTTGATCCCCCTGGTGCGGCCCGTGAAATCCCAGGCCTCGCCGGTGCCAAGATGACGCATCAGGGAAAGGGGCTTGTACTGAGTGAGAATGCCAACCTGGCTCAAGCCGGAGTTCATCACATTGCTCAAGGAAAAATCAATGATCCGGTAAACCCCGGCAAAGGGCACGGCCGGTTTAGCTCTGGACTGCACCAGGACATTGAGGCGGCTGCCAACCCCTCCAGCCAGCAGGAGAACCAGGGTATTGTCGCCTTGCCTCATCGCAGCACCTCACCATTAGCGACTTTCCCAACCATCTGCTCCGGACGCAGATCCGGGTGCAGGATACAGCCGGAGCCGATCACCATGCCGTCGGGCAGAAGATTGTTCCAACCTACCACCGTCACCTTATCGGCTTGCGGCGGGCCTGGCTCGCCAATCCGCACCCTGGCCCCAAAGGTCACATTATTGTCGCTCACCACCGTATCGAGCATGGTGCCATGCCCCACCACGTTATCGTAAAAGAGCACCGAATTCTTCACCTCTGCCCCGGATTTGACATGGACCCCAGGAAAGAGGATGGAGTTTTCCACCCTTCCTTCCACGACACAACCGTTATAAATCAGACTGTTCTCGATACTGGCCCCATGTCCTACCTTGAGAGGCTGACAGTCCCGGACCGACAGATGTTCCAGGTTGGTGCGAATACCCCAGTCCTCAAGCTTAATCTTTGGTGCCGGCCCCAGCAGGTCCATGCTGGTCTGCCAGTATTCAGCGATGGTCCGGGTATATCCCCAGTAGCCACGGAACTTAAAGCCATATACCTTGCGCTGGCTCGCCATGATCCTGGGCATAATATCCCGGCCGAATTCGAAAGAATCATCCTCCCTGGCATTCATCTCCAGCACCTCGTAAAGCACGGAAGGTCTGAAGCAGTACACGGTGAGCGAGGCCCAGTTAAAGGCAGGGTTGGCAGGTTTTTCCTGATACTGGAGAATACGACCGCCACGCTCGCCGTCCTCGTCGTCGATTTCCGCCACCCCAAACCGACTGGCCTCGGCCATGGGTACCTGCAGATAAGCCATGGTCAAGTCGGCATCCTTCTCCCGATGATACTGAAGGATCTCCCGATAATCCATCTGGTAGACATGGTCCCCGGAGAGCACCAGGATGGTTTCCGGATCATGGTATTGAACAAAATCGAGATTTTGATGGATGGCGTCGGCCGAGCCTCGATACCAGCTGCTATGACCAGAACCCTTGGAGGGAGGGAGGATGGAAACTCCGCGATAACGGCCAATCATATCCCAGGCTGCACCTACCCCGATATGATTGATCAGGGAAAAACTCCGATACTGACTGAGGATGGCGACCCGTTCCAGGCCAGAGTGCATGAGATTGCTCAGGGCAAAATCGATCATCCTGACAAAGCCGCCAAAGGGGACCGCCGATTTGGGCCGATAGGCGGTGAGCACATCCAGCTCGTCAACGCGGCCTCCGGCAAGAATCATGGCCAGAACCTTAGGTTTAAGTTTCATGAAATTCCTGAAAAAAGGGGGACGCCATTCTCACGGCATAAAGAGCCGTAACGAAGTGTTCAATAAACAACAGCTCGTCCGTAACAGCTCATAAATTCTGCTGCGCATTCTGGTTGCAAGACCATTATGGAAAGGGTTGCGTCAAAAAGCAAGCACAGGAATGTGGGGAGGAAGGAAAAAGGTTCTCCAGCGGTTAAATAAACCTGGCACAGCCAGGCAGCACTCGCCGGATAACGCAGAGGCGCGGAAGAGGCCGGCGAAGTGTGCTGTTGCTCCGAGCAGGCCGAGGACAGCCAAGCGAGAACACTGTGAGACGGGGAAGCAGATAAGCGAGTGTGCAAGCCTTCGGATGTTCCGCCAGGGAATCGCTTCCTAGCGCAGGTATTTAGTGGTGAGACGCATCAGGGTTCTGGTGGAAAAATCCTGCATCTCAAGCGGCAGATTCCGAAGCGGCACCTCGGCCCGGGCTGTTTCCCGATGCCCTCCCGCCGAGCCGATCGACTGAAACATCTTCTCCGCCAGCCGGCCGGCATTTTTCTTGTAACCGTCGCAGCGGAAGATGACCACCAGCTTGTCGTTATGCAGGCCAGAGACAAAAACCCAGGCAACATCGTGGACCTGGTTCAGAAAATCGGCGATAAGCACCAGCATGTCCGGGCTGGAAACCCTGCCGAGATGGACATAGAGCCGCTGCTTGCTCACCTTCATCTCGTTGAGGGCGGTTCTAAAATAATTCAACTCGGAACGGCGGAAGGAGGATTGCTCTATCTTGCGAACCAGATTCTGATTAGCGATATTGAAAAGATAGCGGAAGGAAATGGCGTCCGCCAGGGTGGCTTTTTTCTCAAAATTCTTGGTATCCACCTTGATCGCATAAAAAAGGGCGGTGGCCAGAGCCACCGAAGGCTTCAGTCCGGCGGCCCGCAGGTATTCAACGAGCATGGAGGCGGTGGCGCCGAAGTCCTTGCGAATATCGACAAAAGGGGCGATCCAGCCCTTGGTGGCGGGATGGTGGTCAATGACCACATCAAAGGTGATATTCTCGAAACAGGGCAAATGGCAAGGCTGGGAATCCAGCATCACCTTCTTGGTGAAATCCCCGACTTTAATGGTATGCAGACGTTCCATGGGAATCTTCAGCAAATCCACCATGACCACATTGTTTAGCCGTCTGATCTCGTTGGGATAGGCGATGGTAACGCCTTTCACCCGGTAGCGGAGCAAGCGCTTCAGGGCCATGGCGCTGGCAATGGCGTCCGGGTCGGCATTGATGACCACCAGAACCTGGTCCTCCTTGCCAAAAAGAGCGAACAACTCGAGCAACCGCTCCTTGGCGCTCTTCTTTTTGTTGGACACCGGTTTTTTGGGAACTTCAAGGTTTCCCTTCCCGTTCATGCCTTCATACCCTCCGCCCCTGAAAACCAAGCCGAAACCCGGCCTTCCTGCTCACTGTTGCGTCAGACAACCGATGCCCTATAACACATGCCGAAATAAGCCGTCGTTAAAAAAATAACCGTAACATTAAAATTTCGTTACCGGCATAAGGAGCCGTAAAGAAATATTTCGTAACGGCTCCTAAATTTGTTGAAATCGCAGAAAGCCGCGATTACAACGGTTGTCGCTTTGTAACTCTTTGCTTTTGTTTTACGGACCTGGGCCTTTTTCCATTTTTACAAGTTCATCAAATTGCAAAGGTTTGCCCTTTGGTGCTTATTCCCCGTAAAAGAACGGGACCGTGGGGAACAGTGCATAATCGGTGTGGGGAATAAAACGGGAGCCGGAAAAACGGAGCATGAACTCCTGGTTGACGTTCAATTCGATATAGGTGATTTTCCCGGCCAGTTGCAGGCTTCGTTCCCGCGCCTGCTTTTCGAGCAGGATCAGCTGGGCGCCGAGCAGGGAGCTGTTGCCCACCGGCTCATAGGTGGCAAGGGGCAGATCGGGCAGCATCCCCAGAACAATGGCCTGCCTGGGCGAGATATGCCGGCCGAAGGCCCCGGCCACATAAATGCGGTGCAGGTCGGCAAAGGCGACGCCCACCTGGTTGGCCAAGGTGGTTAGAATGGCATACATGGCCGCCTTGGAGCGCATGAGCGCATCCAGATCAACCTGGCCGAGAACCACCGGCTGGCCGTCCGCCGAATCCTTGCCCGCTACCACCACGAACTGCCAGCCTTCCTTGCCCTTAATCAGCCGCGCAGCGGCGGCCTGGGGCCGGAACTTGCCCCGGATATCGATCTGCCGGGTCAGATAGAGCTCAGCCACCAGATCGATGAGCCCGGAACCGCAGAGCCCCTTGGGCTTGCCGCTACCGATGGTTTGATAACGGATCTCCCCGCTGGCCGGATCGATTTGCACATGCTCGATGGCGCCGGGGCCTGCCCGCATCCCCATCCGGGCCACGCCGCCCTCCAGGGCCGGACCTGCCGCCCCGGCGCAGGCGATGAGCCATTCCCGGTTGCCGACAATCACCTCGGCGTTGGTGCCCACATCAATGAGCATGCAGGTTTCCGCCTGCTGATCCAGGCCGCTGGCCAGCAGCCCGGAGATGAGATCTCCGCCGAAATAGCTGCCCACGCTGGGCAGCAGCCAGACCAGCGCGGCCGGGTGGATGACCAGTTTGAGTTCTCCGGCCAGACAGGGGTCCGGGGCGTTGACCATGGGGATGTATGGTTCGCGGCAGAGATGGTAGGGATTGAGTTTAAGAAAAAAATGAACCATACTGGTGTTGCCGGACACCGAAAGCGCCCGGATCTCGGTCTGCGCCAGACCGGCTCTCCGGGCCAGCTCCCCCGCCAACTCATTGACCGAGCCGATTATTGCCTCGTGCAGCTCGGTCAGCCCCTCGCCTTTACCGGCATAATGGATGCGGGTGAGAATATCGGCCCCATAGCGGATCTGACCGTTTTCCCGGTCGGCCCCGGCCAGGATTGCACCGGTGGCCAGATCAAGCAGGGTTGCTTCAAGGTGGGTGGTCCCCAGGTCAAGGGCCATGCCGGCAAGAACCGGCTGCGGCTGGGGGAGAAAATCAACCAGAACCGGGCCACCCGCCAGCTCATTGACAATGGCGGCGCCGGTAAAGCCTGCGGCGCGGAACCTCTCGGCCACCTTGCTCAGCCGCTGATAGGGCACCAGCGGCATACACCCATTCAGCTTAGGGGCAAGAGCCTTTTTCAACCGGTCGATATCGCCGGTGTTATCGCCTAGAGTGGGAGGAGGCGCGGCAACCGCAATGGCGCGCACCAGGGGGGTCAGCATCATCAGACAACTCCGCGAATATTCTCGATGGCAACTGCATCCTGCCCGACATACTATGCCGCCCACCAAGAAAAGTCCCTAAAAAAATGGGCCGGACAGCCCCAAGCGCATCAGAACAGCGGCAGGCTTGACGTTCAGGATGGGCAATGGTACAAGAGCCAGATCAGGGTCGGAAATTATTAACAGCCTCAGGCCTGTAACTGTTCAGCAGTGCCGCATATGCGCGACAGAGGCTTGAGAGCTATACATCGGATGCGTTCAGGCCGAGAACAAAGCAGATGCGGTGCTGCCGGACAGTTATAATATGCCCCTGTTGCTCTACACCTATATCGCCACCGAGATTCTGGCCCCGTTTTTCGCCAGCTTTCTCATCATTAACGCCATCCTCTTTCTGGGCCGGCTTGTTCCCCTGCTCAACGTGATCTTCGATTTCGGCGTCAATACCGGTGATTTCTTACGTCTCTGCGCCTATATGCTGCCCAAGCTGATGATGTTTTCCATTCCCATGGCCAGCATGACCGCAGTCATTGTCGCGGTAACCAGAATGGTGAACGACAAGGAGATCATGGCTCTCAAGGCCTCCGGCATCGGCCTGCTCCGCCTGCTGCCGCCGGTGCTCGTCTTTGCTCTGGCCACCTCCCTGCTCACCTATTTTTCCGCGGTCACCCTGATTCCCCAGGGTACGCTGGCCATGAAAACCCTTTTTTTGCAAATGGCCAAGGAAAAAATCGACAAGGGCATCCAGGCCGGGCAGTTCAGCGAAGGACTCTCCAACGTTGTGCTGTATATCGAAGCGGTTGATCAGCAAACCCGGCAATGGCAGGGGGTGTATGTTTCCGACCTGCGCCAAGGCGACACGCCTCTTACCATTGTCGCCAAAACCGGCAGCCTTGCCGCCCAGCCCGAAGACATGCTGATCACCCTGACTTTGGCGAACGGCAGCCTGCACCGCGCCAGTAAAAATATCACCCAGACCATCCGTTTTGACCGCTACCGGATCAACCTGCCCATCAAAGCCCCCAGCGAAATCGCCGGCACCTCCGTTACCGAGGTCGGGAAAAACGGCCTGAACCAGAGGCAGCTGCTGGAACAGGCCGCAACCCATGGCCCCCAAAGCAGCATCGGCCTGAGTATGCTCATCGAGTACCATACCCGCATGGCTCTGCCGGCGGGCGGCCTCATTCTGACCATCCTGGGGTTGCCCCTGGCCATCCTGGCCCTGCCTGGCCGCAGGCCGTTGGGCGTACCGCTGGGCCTGGTGCTTTTTGTCCTCTACTATATCCTGTTCACCGCCGGAAGAACCAGCGCGGAAAGCGGCCAGCTGCCGGTCGCCCTGGGCATCTGGCTGCCCAATGTCCTGCTCGCTTTTTTCACCACTTTCCTCACCCGGCAGGTGGCAAACGAGACCGCCCCGCTCTTCCTTGCCCGATTTGGCGAGCCGGCCATGGCCTTGCTTGCCAGACTGCCGGGAAGCAAACCCGGAGAGAAGCAGCGATGAAACTGCTGGACCGCTACCTCATGGCCCAGTTCGCCAAGAATCTGGCCCTGGTCATCTGCTCCCTGATCGCCATCTATCTGCTGGTTGATTTTTTTGAACGGGTAGACAACTTCCTGGAAGCAAAAAAAACCATCGGCCTGGCAGTCAAATACCTGCTGCTCAAGCTGCCATTCATGTATGTCCAGCTGATCCCGGTCTGTCTCCTGCTGGCCGGGGTTATCACTCTGGGAGTACTCAACCTCCATTTTGAATACATGGCCCTCATGGCCGGCGGAATCAGCGTTATCCGCATCATCCTCCCCCTGCTGGTTGCGGCAGCCTTTTTTACCCTGCTCAGCGTGGCCATTGGCCAATGGGTGTTGCCCGTCACTACTGCGGCAACCAACCGGATCTGGTACGAAGAGGTAAACCGCAAGATTCCTCAGGGCATTCTCCGGGACGGTCGCACCTATTTTCGAGGCAGAGAGGGAATTTTCTCCTTTGTCCGCCCCAATCCTCAAAAAAATGAATTCCGCAATTTCTCCTTTGCCGCCTTTGACGCCGAACAAGGCCTGACAACCCTGCTCACCGCCGAAAGCGCCACCTGGGAAGGGGGGGCCTGGCTGCTGCTGAACGGCCAACGGAAAGAACGTGCTGCGGATGGCTCCTTTTCGGTAAAGATCTTCAAGACGCTCTCCAAGGCCTTTGCCCAACAGCCGGAAGAGTTCTTTGTCCCGCCCTACAAAATCGAAGAACTCTCCTACAGCAAGCTTCTGCGCCAGGCCATGGACAGCATGGCTCCCAGCCATGAGTCGCTGCTGGAATTCCACCGCCGGTTCTCCTACGTCTTTCTCGGCATTCCTCTTCTCCTGCTGGGAATTCCGGTGCTGCTTTCCGTGCATCGAACCAGAAGCCGCGACCTGGCTTACGCCATCCCGGCCAGCTGCGGCATAGCCTTTGCCGCCTGGGGCGCCTGGAGCGCCACTCAAGCCCTGGCCAGGACTGCTGTCCTGCCGCCCGGCCTCGTCTCCTGGTCCATCCATGTACTGGCCATAGCCCTTGGCTGCTTTCTTTTAAAACGGCACAACCAGTAACGCCATGAACCTCGACCCCTCATCCATAACCGCCACCCTCAGCAGCTTCCGCAAGATCGGCATCATCGGCATCCCGCCCCTGGAGGTGATTAAGGGTGCCAATGAACACGGCCTTATTATTTATGACCTGGACGAACCCCTGGTCCGGGAGGATCTCGAGGCGGCCAGCCCCTTCCTGCCCAGGGTCTACTGCGCCATCCTCCGCACCGCCGTGGTCAACGCCCTGCACCTGGAGCTGGACGCCATTTATGTGGATACCGGCCCGGGCAAGTGCACATAAATGCTGCATACGGCCACGATCTTGGCCGAGGCCCTGCCCATCCCGGTAATCTGCACCAAAAACACGGACAGCGCACCCTTTGGCACCCCGCTCTGCCGGGCCAGGCTGCCCCTCCTCGAGCGGATGCTGGCCATCACCGCCGGGGTCAAATCCGCAGCCCCCTATCAGAACCCACCGGTGCCCGGTGAACCAACCGCCGGTTTCTGGGGGGTGCCGCCCCGGGATTTCTCCATCCTCGGACTATTCCCGGAGACTACTCATATCTACGGCTGGGCCCGCTGCATGGAAAACAAGACCCCGGCCGACCACGATCTGGAGGCCCAATTCAACCCCGAGGTGCCCACGGTTTTCTTTGCCCAGTCCTTTTGCGCGAAAACCGCCCTGGCCCGCTATCTGGCGAAAAAGCATCCCCACGCCCTCTACCTGGACGTGGATGTGCATACCACCGGCAGCGCCCGCGCCAAGGTTCAGGCCTTTCTCGAGCTTTCCGGGGTCAGGCCATGATCCTGGGCGACTTCGGCACCTCCTACTGCAAATTTCTCGACCTCGATGCGCCCGGGGGTGAGCCGACCATCATCGCCACCAAGGAGCTGCCCAGGGAAATCCGGGTGGATCTCGCCACCGGCCACAACGGCAAACGGTTTGCCGCCCGCTACGTCAACGAACTCATTGCTCTGGCCAGGGGCGGCGAGGCTCTGATCCGGGAAGAGGAGTATGTGCTGCTCGACTGCGGCAGCCGGGACATCAAGTTCATCAAGTATCAAAACGGCAAGCTGGCGGACATGGGCTGGAATGCGGAATGCGGGGCCTCGATGGGCTTCACCATCGAGCTGCTGGAGCGGTATTACGAGCTGGATTACACCCATCTGCGGGTGCCGGAGCAGACCTTTTCCGTGACCTGCGGGGTTTTGGGGATGAGCGATATCTTCGACGCGGTGATCTCGGGGGTGGAGGTGGCCGAGGCGGTGGCCCGCTTTGTCAAGGGGATCGCCCTCAACGCCTACCGCTTTGCCGGTTCGCCCGCCCGGCTCTACCTCTCCGGCGGGCTGTGCGACAATCCACTATTTGTGGGCAGCTTTCCCTGTCAGGTTACGGTGCTGGGCCGCTTCGTTCTGTTGCGCGGGCTTGAAAGTGAAGCGCGCCAACCAACCCCTTCCTCAAGGTGAAAGCGGTGCCTCCTCCGACCCAGGAGCGGCCAAACTGCCTGGCCTGTCTCCATTTCTACATCACCCACCAGCCACAGCATCCTTACGGTTGCCGGGCCTTGGGCTTTAAATCCCTTCAGTATCCGGCCGTCGTGGTCTTTGCCAGCTCCGGCATCCATTGCCAGGCTTTTTCCGCCAAGCAGCCCCAGACTTCAAACCGCTGAATCTGAACCGAACCGTTTTTTCAGAGAGAATCCTGGGTCAAAACCACGGTCTGACGGGGCTGGCTGGCGCTGAATACCGTTTCCACTCCCGCCAGAAGTCCTAGAGCGGCAAGCCGTTTGACATTGGCGTTGCCCCTGCCCCGATAAATGGATTCGTCCGCCCTGGCAAGACAGAGGCGATGGAGTTGCCGGCGCGGGCGGGTGGAAAGCAAGGCGCGGACCTCCCGGAAAAGAATTCGGGAAAGAACCAATTCACCAAAAGCCGGATGATATGGACCGGCCAGCACAGTTTTCTCCAGCGAAGGCGAGGGTTGCAAGCCCATGCGTACCACGGGAATCCGGTGCGCCTCAAAAATGGCCCTGAGCCGGCCTGCCAAGGCCACGGCCCGAAGCAGGGAAAGCGGCTGATACCGCCCCTGGTGGTAGAGCTCCGCCAAAGGACTGCCGGAAACAACCAGACAGGGATAAATCCGGACCAGATCCGGAGCAAGCTCTGCCGCGCGGCGGCCGCTGGCCAGGGCCGTGGCCGTGCGATCACCGGGCAGGCCTAGCATGAGCTGGAGCCCGACCTGAATCCCTGCCCCTTTCAGGCAGGCCACTGCCGTCCGCACCTGGACGGCGGTATGCCCCCGGCCGCTGGCGGCAAGCACCCGGTCATCCAGCGACTGGGCGCCCAGCTCCACGATGCCAACCCCATGCGACCGCAGAAACCCGGCGATCTCCGGGTTTACATAATCCGGCCGGGTGGAGAGCCGCAGCTCCTGCACCTGGCCAGAGGCCAGAAAAGGCTGCGCCGCACCAAGCAATTCCCGCTGCCGCTCCAGGGCCAGACCGGTGAAGCTGCCCCCGTAAAAGGCCACCTGCACCGGCGCCTCCGGATGGCGGCGGGGCCAGGCCAGCTGGTGGAGGATGGTCTCTCGCACCTCGTGGGCGTTGACCATGCCCTCCGCTGCGCCGGTGATACTGCGCTGATTACAGAACAGACATTGATGGGGACAGCCCTGATGGGCAATGAAGATGGGAATGACAAAGGGGGATGGCATCGGCTTATACCCAAAGGGCATAAGTTTCGTTTGAGCAGGCAAGCTGCTCAACTCAGCTTTAAAAGAGGTGTGCTCTGACACGACGGCTCACTGACCAGCCTGGGACCCGGCGAGATTCTTGAGCGCCATGGCGGCGGCCTCCTGCTCCGCCTCCTTCTTGCTGCGGGCGCTGCCCTGGCCGAGAATTTCCTCCCGGAAGCGGACCGAGACATGAAAGGTCTTATTGTGATCCGGCCCTTCGTCCCCCTCCAACACATAACGGGGCCCCTCATTGAACCGCTCCTGAAGAAGCTCCTGAAGCGAACTCTTGGCGTCGGCCAGAAACATGGCCTGCTGCCGGTCGTCAAACCAAGGGTAAAAATGGCGCTCGACAAATTCGGCAGCCGCCGGGTAGCCGCCATCGAGGAAAATGGCCCCGGCCACCGCCTTTTCCCTGCCGAGATTGGTATCCTCGCCCTTGCCCAGCAACAGATAAAGGCCCAGCCCGAGATCCTTTGCCATCCGGGCCAGATGCCGCTCGTTGACCAGGGCCGCCCGCAGCCGGGTGAGATCACCCTCCCGCATCTCCGGAAAATGGCGGAAAAGCGCATGGCCAACGGTGAGATCTAGAACCGCATCCCCCAGAAACTCCAGGGTCTCGTTGTCCTTCAGCGTCTGTCTGCCCTGTTCAAAGGCGTGGGAGCTGTGGACCAGGGCCTTCCGCAGATGGGCCAGGTCCCGGAAATGATAACCGAGATTTTCCTCAAGAAGGTGCAAATCCGGCGGCGATGTTTGGGCAAGGGTGTTGGTAGTCAAGGTCAAGACACGGGTCAGAAGTAATCTGTGAGGGAGTGCCCCTCTTGCCGAAAAGCACCATACCCCAGCTTGCAGAAAAGGGCAACGGCTCACCCGGACCGGCGCAGGGCCGGCAGCCCTTCCCCTTTCCTGCCGCAGAGCGCGCGCCGCCCACATTTTCCCTTGTCAAAAAAACGATCTGCGTTTAAGATGTGGCCCCACCAAAAAGGCGGCGTAGCCAAGTGGTAAGGCAGTGGTCTGCAAAACCATTATTCAGCGGTTCAAATCCGCTCGCCGCCTCCAGTAAAAATCAGAAAGGGTCAGCCGTGTTATGCGGTTGACCCTTTTTTTGTGCGCAGGCCAATATGATGTTGCCCGCCGATGAAGTCTTTACTTCCCCAAAATACGAACAGGCCGCTGAAGGCTATAAGCGAGCGCTACGCTCGGCCTTAGCGAAAAAAACATGATTCCCCTGGAATACAGTTAATTTTACATGATAAGATAATCATGAGAGAAGATGCCGCATGGCGGAGATATCCCGTGGACTCATGGTAACATGCCCCCAGCACTGCCCAATTAGCCGACTATCAGACTGACTTATGCGAAAAAATAAAGCCACCAAGAACTCTCTGTTTCTGAGCCTGTTCTCAATATGGGTTTTTTCTGTCGTTGCCGGGTCGGCGGCGGCCTCTGAAAAAACGACCATCGGCGAGGTCGAAGATCTAATCCTCCTGCCCTGGGGCGTTACCATCGGGGCGCGCATCGATACCGGCGCCGCGACCTCTTCGCTTGATGTCTGCGAAGTCAACGTCAAGGGCAAGGTCGTGGAATTTACCCTGCCGGACAGATGCGGCGGCGCCAAATATACCCTGCCATTGAGAGGCTGGAAGCAGGTGAAATCAGCCTCCGGCCAATCGAAAAGACCGGTGGTGAAAATTGGAATATGCATCGCCGGGCAAATAATCCCGACCAAGGTCACGCTCACCGACCGTTCCTTTCTCGATTACCCCTTTCTGTTGGGGCGAAATACTCTTCTCGAGGGGAATTTCATCGTCGATGTCGGTCTTGCTAAAACCATCGCGCCGGCTTGCCCGGGGATCACGCCTCCATGAAACGGCCGGCGCTCCTGACCGCCCTCCTGTTGCTGCTTATCACGGCGACCTTGGTCGCCTACCGTGGTCTTACACCCATATCTCCCGGAAGTTTTCTTGACCGCTGGTCGCTGTTCCACATCCCCCCGGAATTTCAGGGGACCTTCCGGATTCTGCTGCTGGTGCCACTGGGAACCCTGGTGGTGAGCCTCATGCGCAATCTCATCGGGCTGCCGACCTTCGGCATCTTCATGCCGGTGCTCATGGCGCTCGCCTTCCGGAATACCGGCCTTGCTTACGGCCTCGGCATCTTCGCGGGCGTGATCCTGATCGGCTATGCGGTGCGCTGTGCCATCGACCGCCTGCATCTGCTGCTGGTTCCCCGGCTCTCGGTCATCCTGACCGTGGTGGTTGCCTGTTTCACCGTGCTGGCCATGATCGGCAACCGGTTCGGGGTGCGCGAATTCATGGCGGTCGGCCTGCTCCCCTTTGTCATCCTCACCATGACCATCGAGCGCTTTTTCATCATTGTGGAGGAAAACGGCGTGCAGGAAGGGCTGATTACCGCGGCCTGCAGCGGGGCCATCGCGGCCGCCACCCACCAAATCATCAACAACCTCGCCCTGCAGTCCGCCTTCTTTGCCTATCCCGAACTGTTGCTGGCGATTGCCGCCATGCAGGTGCTGCTGGGCAGATATACCGGCTACCGGCTTTCTGAGTTCGTGAGGTTCCGAAAGCTCGGGGGATCCTCATGACCGGGCGGATATTGCGATACTTCGAGCATTCAACGGTGCTCGGCATCAACGGCAGGAACGCCGATTACATCATGCGATGCAACCCCCGCCCGGCTTATCCCCTGGTGGACAACAAGATTCTCACCAAGCGGCTGGCGGCAGCGCATGGCATTGCCGTGCCTTCCCTCTACCATCTCGTAGAATATCACGGCGATCTGAAACATATCAGGGAGATGCTCAAGGAAAGGCGGAGTTTCGTAGTAAAACCGGCGCGAGGCTGGGGCGGCGGCGGTATCCTGCTGGTCACCGACCGAGTAGCGGATAATCTCGTCGACCAGAATGGCGACCTCATCCCCTGGCCCGTATTCACCCACCACCTCTCCAACATTCTCTCCGGGGTATATTCGCTTGCCGGGCTTGAGGATCAGGCGCTCATCGAGGAACTGGTCCATCCTGATCCTGTTTTTGCGCCGATAACCTACGAAGGCATCCCGGACATCCGGATCATCGTCTACCGCGGTATCCCAGCCATGGCGATGCTCCGCCTGCCCACCCGAGCCTCCAACGGCAAGGCAAACCTGCACCGGGGGGCCATCGGGGCTGGGATTGAGATCGGCACCGGCCTTACCCTCACGGCAGTGCAAAACACCACGATTATCAGCCATCATCCCGATACCGGCCGCCCGGTGAGCGGCGTTCAGATTCCGTACTGGGAGAAGATGCTGCTGACGGCGGCCACCCTCGGCGACCTCGTCGGCCTGGGCTATATCGGGGTGGATCTTTTAATAGACCGGCAGAAGGGGCCGCTACTGCTCGAACTCAACGCCCGGCCAGGGCTTTCGATCCAGATCGCGAATATGTGCGGTCTTAAAAAGCGCCTTGAGCTGATCGACCGGGCGCCGGCGGAAACATTCACCACTCCGGAAACCAGGGTAAGGTGGGCGCTGACCTCCTTTTCCTGCTGACGATAACGGCAGGCCGAAAAGGCGCCGGTCGTTAACCATTATCCCTTGCGGCATGAAGTGCTGAAAATTAAAGAGGAGGCTCACCATGTCCCAAAATGCAATCTGGAAAAGAAAGGAACCCCTGCTCCGGCTTGTCCGCTGGTCGGCCATTGCCTGTCTGCTCTTTGCCGCGGCTGCCTGCGCGACGGGCTCCGGGCTGCGCGTTGTTTCCACCGCTCTCCCCCCGGAGGACGGGCGGCGGTATCGCCTGTTTCTTTACGGCGGTATCGATTCCAATGACTTTGAAAGCGTGGCGATTCTGGACCGGGAG
>Ga0209211_10003008_pt1 | contig 28114 bp, 21 predicted proteins | sample RifGroA2_FD_183992 | JGI IMG/M metagenome (GOLD analysis project Ga0209211, IMG submission 183992) | Groundwater microbial communities from Rifle, Colorado, USA - Groundwater A2 (SPAdes) (version 2) | ecosystem: Environmental > Aquatic > Deep subsurface > Groundwater | place: Rifle, Colorado...
TCCTCCGGTTTTTGAAGTGTGCGCGCTTCTTCAATCAAAGCATCAACTTTTCGATTTGCGTATTGCGCCAAATTTACCCCAGTTTCCGTGGCTTGCGATGAATGCCAAAATGGATACGGATCTGGATCCGCGCTCATAAGCAATCCGAACAAAAGTGTGTCGTAAGAACGTTTGCTAATTATATCTTGCACTGCTTGTCCGGGATTTATAGTTGTAATTTCTGTTTTTACTCCAATTTCTTTCCAAGCATCGCGGATCAATTCTGCGGCCCGTACATATTCTGGAATGTTAACTGTAGTGATGTTGACTGTAAGTTCAGTTCCTTTTATATATCTTTTATCTTTTTTGCTAGTTGGTGAGAAGGTTCTTACTGTTGCGTTTTCTTGTAATCTCCAACCTTCATTATCAAGGGTTGCTCGCGCCTGATCTATTCCTTCTTCATATCGAGAAATATCATTGATATATCCAAGAGATCCCGGTAACATTGGTCCGGATATAGACACGGCGGCTTCTTTGAACGCATCTTTTATAATAGCTTCGCGCGGAGCAGCATTGGCAAGTGCTTGCCGAACTTCAACCGGAGTTAATAAAATATTTTGTTTTTGATTGAAAAATATGGCCACTATTTGGGAAAGATTAAGTTTATGGTATTCAAGATCAGTACGGCGTTTTAAATCTTTTTGTAATTCCAGAGGTACAAATCCCATTCCTTGTGCATTTCCGGAAGCTAAAACCGCCACTGCTTCTTGATTTGAAGGTGAAAATTTAAAAATAATTTCAGCAATGTTTGGTTTGGTGCCGTAGTAATTTTTATTTCTTTCCATTGTATATGATTGTAAATTTCCTTGAGTTGTTTTTCTGATTTTTGCAATTTGATAAGGGCCGGCGCCAACCGGTTTGAGATTGAGTTCTGCCAATCGAGCGTGTTCCGGTGCAATATTTGTCCAAAGATGTTCCGGTAGAATTCCAATTGTTAAAGAGTGTAAAAATGGTGCGAATGGTTCTTCCAAAGTAAAAACAACGGTATTTGGATCTGGCGCTTCTATATTAACTCCGACAAATTCACTTGCTCGCGTACTTTTCCAAGCCGTGCTTTTTACTGAAGTTATTGTAAAAACAACATCAGAGGAAGTTAGTGGTTCATTATCCGACCAGAGAAGGTTTTCTTGAAGGTGAAAAGTGTAGGTTTTTCCGTCTTCAGAAATTTCATAATTTTTTGCAAGGTCGCCGATAAGATTAAGATTTGAATCATAACGTAAAAGACCGGCATAAACTAGGCGCACCAAATCGCGGTCAACATCATTGCTATCTGACCATAAAGGATTTATTAATTCTGGTTTTCCCACCACCACTTCAGTGTAATTTCCTCCGCTTCTTGGTTCCAAAGTTCCAAAACTGCCAAAAAATGACCAAGCGGTTAAAATTATTCCAACAACAAAAAGAGCCAAAGCTCCTTTAAGAACAATATTTTCTTTTTGATTTAAAAGGCGAGGGAGGTATCGGATCTGGGAGAATTTTGGTATCCATCCTGATCCGGTGACATGAACCACGTGTCGTTTTTCAAGATGAGCACCACTTTCTGCCTCGCGTTTTGGGCGTTTAATTATTGAAATCAATTTTTTAATGCGCGAGGTTTTATTTTTAGGAGCAATGTCTTTGTCAGACATAATTTTTTGTTGAAATATAAATGCTGGCCAGATGGCCTTTTCGATTTTTTATATTTTTTTAGAATTAGAAGATGACGTTGGCAAAAGCAACGCCAAAAAATAGGACAGCGAGTACAATCGTTGTGATAAAGAGGGATTTTTCAATTCCGCGTTTGGTGCGGAAAATTTCTCCTGATCCACCAAAAACACCTCCAAGACCAGTGCCACGTGCCTGTAAGAGGATGGCAATAATGAGAAGTATTGAGATTATAATTTGCACTATATTTAGGATAGTATCGATCATATTTTGTGATAATTTAGATAGCAGTAAAGTGGTTAAAGTATATCAGAAATGAGTTTTGGTGTCAATGGCATCGGCGGGAGTAGGGAGTGTGGCCATAAGCCATAAGCTGTAAGCCATAGAAATTCCAAGCACCAAGCTCCAAACGACTTCCGTAGGAAGTCGTCCTGAACCGTTTTAAAGAATATTCCCTCGAGGGTGAAGGATCCCTCATTCTCACACAAACAATACCGAAATCACAAATTCAAAACCATATTGTCGTCCCGAACTGTTGTAACGAATATTCCTGCGAGGGTGAGGGATCTCTGCGCTAGGTTTGTAATTTTGGCCCGCCTGCCCTGCCTGCCGGCAGGCAGGCGACGGGCAGGTCTTTTGAATTTAGAAAAACCGCAGAGATCCCTCACCACTGGGTAACAGAGAAACTGAGAAACAGAAGAACAGAGAAACAAAGATAAGAGCTCGTATAAATGGAAATATTCATTACAGCAGTTCGGGACGACTCCTGCGGAGTCGGTTTGTGGTTTGGCCTGCCTAATGAAGCCCTACTTTGTAGGGCGAAGGCAGGTGCTTGGAATTTGGAATTTTATTAATTATTCATTATTCACTTTTTCGCCTTCCACAACCTAACTATTTCCCGTGTTCGTTTTCCGGACATTTTGACTTTAGGATGTTTTTTCTTTGCTCTTTTTTGAGCTTTTTTTTCAGTTTTGTTTTGGATTTCGTCAGGGTCCATAGTAGGTGTTAGGTTATAGGTTTTAGGTTATAGGTTGTAGAAAAGAGAAACTAGAAAAGAGAAAAGAGTCGAGAGAGGGGCAGAGAGAGAAAAGAATAAAGATAAAAATTGTGTAATTGGGTAATTAAGTAATTGGGTAATTGTAAGCAAAGAAAAGAGAAAAGAGTCGGCAGAGGGGTAGAGAAATTGAGAAATAGAAGAATAAGTGTAGCTCAGGCCTTTAGGCCTGAGACATCCTCAAACCTGAAGGTTTGAGCTACATTCGTAGGTTCTTAGCTATTCACAGTTTTGTAAAGAATATAGTATCCGTTCGTATGTTCGTAATGTGTTCGTAGTTCGTAATTTATAACTTCACCCTCCCCAGAGCCCCTCCCTTCGAGGGAGGGGAGTTCGTCCTAAATCCTAAATCTACCCTCTGTGGACCATATATGCTATACTATATCATAAGGATCTGTCGCCGAATAGGCTTTTGAGTTGAAATTTTCATTTTTTGAGGCAGAATCGCTTAATAAATTTTGCGGCTTAGTTGGAGACTAAGCCAAGAAATTTTTAAGCGATTATGACCAAAAAATGGAGATTTCAACCAAAATGCTGTTTGGCGATAGATCCTATAATATGGCAGAGGAAAAGAATTATAAAAGACCTTGGTATAAACAATGGTGGGGAGCGATTATTATTGCTATTTTAGTTTTAATAGCTTTGTTTTTTATTTATTTTGGATATAAAGTTTATGGTTTTTACAGCAAAATAAAAAGCGGTGAAATTTCCACTGCCGAATTATCATTTGATAATAAATTTACAGTTTCTAATCGTTTGCGTTCGCAACTCGCGCCAGCTGAAACTGATTTGGATTTGACAACAACAGATGATCCACAGATTGGCGATCCAGAAGCGCCTCTTACTGTTGTTGAATTTGCGGATTTCGGCTGTTCTTTTTCTCGTGAGGAAAGTTTTATTATTCGCGAAGTGGCAACAGAAAATCCAACCTTGGTACATTATATTTATCGAGATTTTCCAGTTGATGATTTGCATCCGCAAGCGCGTTTAGCTGCTGAAGCTGGGGAATGCGCGCAAGATCAGGGTTTGTTTTGGGCATATCATGATAAGTTGTATCAAAATCAAGATGATCTTTCCAAGGAAGCTTTGGTTCGTCGGGCGCGTGAATCTGGTTTAGAAGGATCAGAATTTGTCGCGTGTCTTGATAGTGGAAAATATAAAACAGAAGTTGAAGAAGATTTTCAAATCGGTGTTAAGGCTGGCGTAAGCGGCACCCCGACATTTTTCATAAATGGAAAACGGGTTGAGGGTGCAATTCCTCGTGATGTTTGGGATCAAATTATTGGTGCGTTTTTAATGCAGTAAGATAAAAAAAGGAATCACAAGTTCGTGATTTGATTATAAATGGTGTAGCTCAAACCTTTACTTCTCGACGAGCGAGCGGAGAGACAAAACTTTGTTTTGGCTATCCCGAGCGAGGATGAGAAGCAAGGAGCCTCAAGGCGACGCCTGGTTTGAGGACGTCTCAGGTCTAAAGACCTGAGCTACAACTAATATATATGCGCAAATTTGCGCGCGAAATTACCGTTTGGTTTGCCTTGGCAGCACTTCTCCTGCCTTATTTGGCTTTTGCCGCAAATTCAAAGCCGATTCCTTTGGATTTGAAGGTGGAAATTTTATCGCAGAACAAAGTTGAAAGCTTGGCTCAATATATTGGTTTGGTTTATCAATATGTAACTGGTGTTGCGAGTATTCTTGCAGTGGCAATGATTATGTGGGGTGGGATGAAATGGATTTTTGCCGGCGATGACAGCGGAAAGATTGGTAAGGCACGCGATACAATTATAAATGCGATCATGGGACTCGTCTTAGCGCTCGGGTCTTTTGTTTTATTAAACACGGTTAATCCGGCATTGGTTGATTTGAAGATGCCGGCACTGACTTCAATAAATCCTGAATCAATGCTCAAAGGCGGTCCTTGTCCAACCACTGGTGATTTGAGTATCATCAATCCACCAGGACCATATCAATGTGGTAAAAGTTATAATCTCACCGGTTCCAGTTTGCAAGGGGAATCGTTGTCTTGTATTGGTATGAATTGTGGTAATTTTGGCGAGTGTTCCCAATGGATGTCTTCGAATCCATCAGATCTTACAAAATTTCAATGTATTCAACCAGAATCTTGTCGTAATGGATGTGCACAGGTTGATTCAGAAGTTCTTTGCACAGCTCAAACTTGTTGGAATAAATTTAAAACTACTTGTTTTTGGGAAAGTGGTGCGTGTAAGAATGGTCGGCCGGCTAATGAGTCATGTGAAAAAGATGAACAGTGTGCCAGTCGAATTTGTAATTTGGGATATGGTATTGGTTTAGATGCTTCGGCTACCGGTTTTGTAAGGAGTGAAGATAGGTGTACGCCCAAGGGAGGTGATCTAGAAGGAAAACCTTGTGATCGAGATTTAGATTGTGGTTGTTTTAATTTTAATATGGCCGGTGATCCACAGGTTTGTCAACGTGTTTGTGATTTTTCAGAAGGTATTGACCAGTGTGTAAAAGCTTTTTCAAAACCAAGTGGAGAACAATGTAGTCATAATAATCAATGTACGAGTGGCAGGTGTACTGGTTTGAAAACAGCGACAAGTTATGGACTTGGTGGTGCGCTTATCGGCGCAGCAATTGGAGCCACAAGCGCTTGTTTAAGTTGGGGGGCGGCAGTTGCGGCTGGTGGAGTTATTTTTGCTGGAGTGGGCGCTATTCCTGGTGCTGCTATTGGTTGTTTGGGTGGTGCTTTGTTTGGCGGTGGGGTCGGCGGTGCGGCCGGTGCGGTTGTTGGCGGTGTTACAGTAGGAACAGCAGCAGTATATCTTTCAGATGGTAATTGTGATTAAGTTTGTAGTAAAATTTATAATCTTAAAAATCGCGTAAACCGCGATTTTTTGTTTATATTCTACGAGGCTCAGCCTCGTGTTTTTTGTATACTTTTTCATTGTTAAAAAATGCCGAACTGTGCACACCCTTGCAAAAGTCTCAACCGTATGGTAGGCTTGAGGTTATAGCGTGTTGTTGGTGTGGAAAAGTAAAATTCCAAATACTAAATTTAAAATAATAGATAAATTCGAAGCACGAAATCCGAAATACGAAACAATATCAAAATTCAAATGTCTAAATGACCAAAACTTTATTCTCATGTTCTCAAGAACATGAGAATAAGAAATAGATAAAATTTAAAACACGTTTTGAACATTTGAATTTGTTTCGAATTTCGATATTCGATATTCGAATTTATCTTTTATATAAACTATGTCCAAACTGATTATCAAAGGTGCGCGCGTGCACAATTTAAAAAATATTTCCGTCACTATTCCGAAAGAAAAATTTGTAGTTATTACCGGACTATCCGGTTCAGGAAAATCTTCTTTGGCGTTTGACACTATTTTTGCCGAAGGCCAGCGTCGTTTTATGGAAAGCTTATCTGCTTATGCTCGGCAGTTTTTGGAGTTGCAAGACAAACCGGATGTTGATCATATTGAAGGATTGTCGCCGACCATTGCTATTGATCAACGTTCTACATCATCCAATCCTCGTTCCACTGTAGGAACAGTTACGGAAATTTATGATTATTTGCGTGTTTTGTTTGCTCGCGCCGGAAAACCGCATTGTCCGAATTGTCAGAAAGAACTCATTCAGCAATCACCAAGACAAATTGGAAAAAAAATTGCCGAAAAATTGCAAGAATCTGATTTGGTTGTTTTGGCACCGGTTGTGAGAGATGAAAAAGGCGAGCATCATCACAGTTTGGAAGCGGCGCAAACTGCCGGTTTTCAAGAAGTTCGCTATGACGGAACAATAATGGATGTTGACGAAGCCTTGCATGTGCACAAAGAAAAACAAAAGCGTCACAGTATTGATGTTGTGGTTGGTCGTCTTGATAACGAAGACTTTGATGCCGAAGATCAAATTGAAAAAATGGTTAAAAAGGGTTTTGAAATTGGAAACGGTGTTCTTAAATTGATTGAATTGCGCAACAGTGAGGAAACAATTTTTTCTGAATTATTGTCTTGTCCAAAATGTGGAATGAGCGTTCCGGCTCTTGAGCCAAGAATGTTTTCGTTTAACTCACCTCATGGTGCTTGTCCAGCTTGCACCGGTCTTGGTGTAAAATTAGATTTTGACGCGGATCTGGTAATTCCTAACAAGCGCTTGACTTTAGCGCAAGGTGCGGTTAAACCATGGACCAGAATTGCCGGAAATCAATCCGGTATTATGAAATTATTAGAACTTGTTTCTGCGCGCCATGGATTTTCTTTACACGATCCAATTGAAAAATTTACATCCAAACAGTTAGCCCATGTTTTGTATGGCACCGGAGATGAAACATATATTGTTGGCATGAAGGAAACAAGATTTGAAGGAATTATTCCTAACTTGGAAGAGAAATATAAAACCACTGATTCTGAATATGTTCAGAAAGAATTAGAAAATTACATGCGTCCGAAAATTTGTTCGGTTTGTGATGCTAAGCGTCTTCGTCCGGAAGTGCTTGCAGTTAAGGTTGGTGAAAAATCAATTGCTGAAGTGGTTGCTATGCCGATTGATGAACTTTTCCAGTATTTTAAAGACACTCTTCATGATAAGGCTACGAAATCAAAGCCAAAGACCATGCTTGGTGAGGGAGAACGCAAGGTTGTTGAATTGGTTTCAAAAGAAGTTGAGCTGCGCTTGAAGAATCTTGTTGATGTTGGTTTGTCGTATTTAACACTTGATCGTAGCGCGGTGACATTGTCTGGCGGAGAAGCTCAGCGTGTGCGTTTGGCGACCCAGCTCGGAGCAACGCTCACCGGTGTTATTTATATTCTTGACGAGCCATCAATTGGTTTGCACCAGCGTGATAATGCCAAACTCATCCATACTTTGAAAAAATTGCGCGACCTTGGAAATTCTGTAATTGTGGTTGAACACGATGAACAGATTATGCGCGCCGCGGATTATATTATTGACGTTGGTCCTGGTGCCGGGGTTTACGGTGGCGAGATTGTAGCGGAAGGTACGCCAGCGCAAATTACAAAATCAAAATCATTGACCGGATTGTACATGTCCGGAGTAAAGAGAATAGAATTGCCGCGCTTTTTGAGAAAAGGAAATGGCAAATCGCTTTTGATCAAGGGGGCCAAGGCCTTTAATCTTAAGACCATTGATGTTAATTTGCCATTGGGAAAGTTTTTGTGCGTAACCGGAGTTTCCGGTTCAGGAAAATCAACTTTGATTTTGGATATTTTGGGACGGGCACTTGCGCATCATTTTTATCGTGCCAAGGATTTGCCGGCGGAACATAAAACCATTGTGGGTATTCAAAATATTGATAAAGTTGTGACAGTTGACCAGTCGCCGATTGGTCGGACTCCGCGTTCAAACCCGGCAACCTACACCGGCGTTTTTACAGCGATCCGCGATTTGTTTACGGAAATTCCAGAAGCAAAGATGCGCGGTTTTGATGCCGGTAAATTCAGTTTTAATGTTAAGGGTGGTGGAAGATGCGAAGCTTGCAGTGGCGAAGGTTATGTGACGCTGGCAATGCAATTCATGCCGGATGTTTATGTTGAGTGCAGTGAATGCCATGGAAAAAGATACAACAAAGAAGCGTTGGAAGTTCATTATCGGGAAAAAGATATTGCTGATGTTTTAAATATGACAGTGGAAGAAGCAAAAGAGTTTTTTTCCGATATACCAGCAATCTCTGACAAGCTTGTTGTTTTGGATCAGGTTGGTCTTGGTTATTTGAAATTGGGGCAGCCGGCACCGACATTGTCAGGCGGAGAAGCTCAACGCGTAAAACTTGCTACAGAGTTGTCACGCCGTGCTACTGGAAGAACAATTTATATTCTTGATGAGCCAACTACGGGTTTACATTTTGAAGACGTGGTAAAGCTACTCGGTGTTTTGCACCAGTTGGTTGATAAAGGTAATACGGTTTTGGTTATTGAGCATCATCTTGATGTTGTTAAAAGCGCAGACTGGATTCTAGAGCTTGGACCAGAGGGTGGAGTTCGTGGTGGGTACATTGTTGCGGAAGGATCGCCTTATGATGTTGCTAAAGTAAAAAATAGTCCGACTGGTCAATATCTTCAAGAGTTGTTACCAAAGAAAGCTCCACCAATGAAAGATGCGCCAAAAGAAGTAGAAAAAGAGGTTGGGCCAGTGGTGGTGGAGAAGGAAGTGGAAAGGGAAGAAAATGAGGAAGAAATGATGATGTAAATAAAAATCAAAAAGCAGCGGTTATTCCGCTGCTTTTTGATTAATTTTGCGTTATTTTGCGTAATTTCGCGCGACTATTCCGTAACCATTCTCTCTTTTAACTTCTTTTTAGAAGCTTTGGTGTAATTTAGATTTGCTCTTCGAACTTTGGCCATTTTTACCAATTCGAGCGCAGCAATGGTTGGGAGGTGAAGTGGAAACACTTTTTCTACCCCAACACCATTGGATATTTTTCGTACTGTCATGCTTCGAGAAATACCACTTCCGCCGACCTGGAGAACCATTCCTTCGTAAACCTGAATTCGCTCCTTTTCCTCGCCTTTTGGCGTAGTTTCGCGAATTTTTTGGTGTATACGGAGGGTTTGACCGGCTTTTACTTCCTCAGGTTGAATGATTTTTCCCTGAACTCCGCTTAAGCCTTCGATTTTAGATTTTGGTTTTTTGTCTGTCATATGGCGACTATAATAAACTATTCTATAAAATTAGTCAAGTGAATTAGGACTGAGGACTGAGGAATTAGGAATTAGGTTGTAGGAATTAGGTTGTAGCTTGTAGGAATATGAAGAAAAGAGAAAAGAGTCGGCAGAGGGGCAGAAAGAAAGAGAAAGAAGGTGTATAAATAACAAGGGTGGAAATTGGGAGACAAACGAATGTCTGAGGTCATTTTTTTATAGCCTCGATTATTTTATCTGCGACTTCTTCGGGGGTCATGTTTGAACTGTCGATAACAAGATCATATTGAGAACGATCCATGTAAGAAATACCATAATATTTTTTATATCGTTCGTCGTTTATTTTTGGTCGGCTCATCAACATTTCAGTTGCTTCTTCAATAGAGGAGACGCGCGGTTCATCCGGTCGCTGGTCTTTGAAAACGCGTTCGCCGGCAATTTTTGGATCAACATCAATAAAAACTTTTAAAGAATTTGGTATGAAGTGAAAACCGAGCACGCTATCGATAATAATGTTGTCTTCGTTTTTACTAATATTTTTTTGTCGTTCGTCAATTGTTTTGTCAATTGAAGCATCAGTTTTTGCCAGATTTAAAATTTCATCAATCGTAATTCCGCGCGCCATGGCGATTTCTCCGTAGAAGTCGCCCATGGAATAATGTTTGTATCCGAGTTTTTTAACTAATATTTTTCCAACAGTTGATTTGCCGGATCCCGGCATACCGCTTATTGTTATGATCATAGGGTTATAGGACTGAGGAATTAGGACTGAGGATTTAGGAATTAGGAATTAGTGTGGGGCGGGGTTTTGCACCACACCACAAGAGAAATTAGCTGTTTGGAGATTAGAAATTAGTTATAGAAATTAGAAACTAGAAATTAGTTTTAAGTCTGTCCGCATTCATTTCCAATTTCTAGCATCTAGTAGGGCGGGGTCTTGTACCCCGCCACGAGGACATAGAAATTCCAAGCACCAAGCACCAAATTCCAAACAATTTCAAAATTCCAAATCACAAATCCAAAACAAAATTGTCGTCCCGAACTACAATATTGTGTCCCTACATAAACCATTGTCTTTGTTTCTCTGTTCTTTTGTTTCTCAGTTTCTCTGTTATCTTGTGGTGAGGGATCTCTGCGTTGCGTGAGATTTCTCACTCAGCACCAATATGCGAGATAACAGTTCGAAAAGACATTGGTGGGTAAGTTTGTAATTTTGGTCATTAGTATTTGTTATTTGTTTGTAATTTGGTGCTTGGAATTTTACTACTCACTACCTACTAACTACTACCTACTTTTTATCTTTTAAATTTTTAAGATAATCTGCAAACTCTTCCGGCAGTTCGGAGTTGTAAGTTTGTTTTTCGCCATTTAAATCTTTGAAACTAATTTTTGAAGCATGGAGCATGAGGCGGGGGGAGACTTCTTTTTTCTGCAATTCTTTACGATGTTGTTTTTTTGTATGATAAAGCGGATCACCGACAATTGGATAACCTAAGGCGTGAAAGTGCGCGCGGATTTGATGAGTGCGTCCGGTTTCCGGCATGGCATTGACCAGAGTGTTATTGGTAAAGCGCTTGATTACCGAGTAGGTGGTTCTCGCACTACGACCTTCTTGCGAAGTTGGTTTAGCCGCCATTCTACCGCCACGCCTAGACCTTGCAATTACAAAATCAATCACACCTTCCTCTTTAGGAAGTTCGCCGCGCAACAAAGCAGTGTATTCTTTTTTAATTCTTCGATTAAGAAAAGCTTTTTTTAGATGAGCAAACATTTCCGGTGTTCGCGCGATAATCATGACTCCGGAAGTATCCCGATCCAAGCGGTGAACAATGCCACGCCGATCCGGATCCCCGACATCTTTTAGTTCAGGAAATTTTTTTAGTAAAAGATCAGCCAAAGTTGGATCTTTGGATTTTCTGTCTGGGTGAGTAAGTAATCCAGAAGGTTTTTCAACAATTATAAAGTCTTTATTTTCTTCGACAATTTTCATAAGTTTAGCAATAATTTAAGGGCATCTTTTTTAGTTTTAACTTTTCCTGATAACTGTGCTTCGCGTAAAATTAAGATCAACCGGCCGATTTCTTTTCCTGGTTTTAGTTTTAACACCTTCATTATTTCATTGCCATTTAAAACAGGATCCGGTAATTTTTTCTTTTTTTGGCCACGAGTTAATTTGGCAATGCGTTTTTTAATAACTTTATATTCTTTTAATGCTGGTTCGCCTTTAGGATTTATTGTGGCGCTGCCATCAGAAAATTGCAGAGCTAAAAGCGCCCGTCCTAATTTAAGATCGCGCAAATAATATTTTTCAATGGTAGTGGCGCGCATTTCTTTTGGATTCCCATTAGCAAGCAAAATGTGGTGTTTGATGAACCAAGATAAGCGTTCGGCGTCAACATCAATATTTTTTTCTTTGTAACTTGATAGTTTTAATCTTTCGGAAATTTCTTTTGTCATCTGTGCGCCCTTGGCATCATGACCATCGAACCGAATTCTTTCATCAGCCTTTTTAGGATAGGTGATTGTATATGGTTTGGCAATATCATGAAAAAGTGTCGCAATAATAATTTCCGCATCAGCTTTTTCTCCAAATTCTTTTTCAAATTTTTTACTATTAGCAATTTCAAGCGCGAGCCGTGTGTGTTGCCAAACATCGCCTTCACTGTGGAAATTTTTTGGTTGCGGGCATTTTTTCATTTTTAACAATTCCGGAATGAGCACTTTGATAAGTCCGGCTCGGTCAAAGAGATCCAGTGCTTGCGTTGGATTGGCAGTAAAAGCTTTTAATAATTCTTTGGCCACGGTTTCGCGCGGTACGATAAATTCATCTTCTCTTTTGATGTTTATTTTTTGGGATTCTTTTATAATTGCTTGCCAGGTTTTTGCTTCAATTTTGAATTTTAACTGGCAGGCAAAACGAATGCCACGCAATAAGCGGGAATAGTCTTCTTTAAATCTGGTTTTTGGATCACCAACCGCGCGGATTATTTTATTTTTTAAATCTTTTTGTCCATTCCACGGATCAATAATTTTTTTATTCAAGAGATTTAGTGCCATGGCGTTTACAGTAAAATCGCGGCGGGCAAGATCTTCTTCAATTGGCAATCGCGCGTCGGATTTAATTTTAAAATCGCGATATCCACCGGTTTTAAAAGAAATTTCAGTTCGTGGCAAAGCAATATCAAGGGCTTGAATATTTTTGCCTTTTGGTATAAACTTATAAACGCCAAATTCACGGCCGACTAAGTTAACTTGGCCGTAATGGCGCAAAAACGATTCCAGTTTTTTTGATGAGACACCTCGAATAACAAGATCAATATCTTTTGATTCGCGGTCAATCAAGAGGTCACGTACATATCCGCCAACTAAAAAAATCTCAGCCTTGGGATAGGTAGTTTGCAAAGACTTGGTCAATTTCGGCAAATCTGCTTGCCGCAATAGCGAATTTAGGCGGTTTAGTGATTTTTTTGAGAGTTTGTTCATGTAATAATAGTTTTAGGTTGTAAGTTGTAGAGATTAAAAATTATAAGCATAAGATGTAGCTCAGGACTTTAGTCCTGAGGACGTCCTCAAACCTAAAGGTTTGAGCTACATTCATAATTTAGTAACGAATATAATATTGTTCGTATTGTGTTCGTAGTTCGCAATTTATATCCTAATTCCTCAGTCCTCAGTCCTATCTTACCAAAGACTTGATTTTTAGAGAAGAGTGTGCGATAATTTGAACAATTAAAACATGCGCGTGTAGCTCAATGGTTAGAGCACCGAGCTTATACCTCGGTGGTTCCTGGTTCGAGTCCAGGCACGCGCACCATTAAAACCCCAACGTATGCTGGGGTTTTAATGTTAACAAGATAAATTAAACACAATTATCTAACAAGGATTTGTTCGTCATCGTGTCCTTCATTATCATCGTTTTCCTCACCCTCCTCATCATCGTCATCATTATCATAGCCACTAGTATCTTCACCTTCAAGATAATAACCACTAGGGCGATTATAGCCACCGAGTTTATAATATGCAGAATTCATCTTTTTACCAACAAATAAATCATTGTTGGATGGTCCTTGAACTACTCGGGTGATACCTGTAGCGCGTGCGTAGGTTTCAATAAATTTCTTAAGATTTGATTCCAATGTTTCTCTGTATTTTGTGCTGTAATCTGTATTTGCTTCAATATTATCAATAACAAAAGCTAAATTATCATCATTGTCTATTCCCACCCAACACCAAGCGGCAACCACCGGTCGTTTTGTTTTGTCATCCACAATAGTGATAATTTGCATGCCTAAATCGCTCAGATAGTCGGCAATAGTGCATTCAGATCCAAGATGTTCACTGTCTATTCTTACACAACAATCTGTATAGTTGCCTAAATACAAATCTACGGCCGGGTTTCTGTCCCATAGAGCAATGCTTAAAGAGATTCCTTGTAAATTTACTTCCTCGGTTAGGGTGTGTTTAATTGTTTCGATATCACTGTTAGTGTGGTCAATCGGTTCACTGATTTGTTCCGCTATTTCTTGGGCAAGTGCTTGGGCGCGTTCTTGGCCAAGCGGACCGGTGAAAAGATCAGTGAGTTTGCTTTGCATGGAAGAAACCCGTTCTTTTAACTTGGTGGTTTTTTCAATTAAGTCCACTTTTAATTTTTTAATACCATCTTTTGCTTTTTGTAAATCTTTTCTTTTTTCTCTGGTGCTTGTGGATGAAGTGATTAATTCAGTCAGAGCTTTTTCTTTATTTTTTAAATCTTCAAAAGAATCAAAAATATCTTTTTTTAATATTTTTAAACGATCAAGATCTCCATTGAAACGACTCCAAACACTTGTTAGTTTGGGTTTTTCCAACCGTGATTCGATATTTTTTATTCCTTTTTTTATTCCTTCCACTTCATTTTCTTTTGCGCTTTCCAGTTTGGTACGCATTTTATCCAATTCCATTTGTAACTGCAAAGGATCTTGTGCCGGTATTTTATATTCTTTGAGATCTTTTTCCCATTCTTTGACCACTTCCTTGTGGTGGCTTAAAAATAATTCAACAGATTCGCCAATACGAGTAATTGCGGTTTCAATTTGCACTGAAGCTTCTTTTTCTGATTCACCCAATTCCACATATTGTTCTTCTTCATAATTGAGCCACACATCTACATCCACTTCATGTTTTTGCAGAGTATCAAGAATTGTTTGGTTATTGCGGTATGATCTTAATTTTTCCTGAATAGCAATTCGGAAATTTCTTGAGTTAGGATTAGTGTCGCTACTTTGAGTAATTTCTTGCTTTAATTCCATTAATAACTTGATGTTTGATTTTGAGAGTTTATCAAATTTTGCAAACTGAAATAGTAATTTTAATCCGTATTGTTCATTATCGTTTACCGCTTCGGCCAAAAACGGATAAGATTGCAAAGTGTCATAAATTTTTTCTCCATGTTTAAGAGAGGGGTAGAAATTTATAATGGTTTCAACTGATTCTAAATAACGATCAAGTAATCCGAGAAATTCTTGTTGTATTTTTGTGAAGTTGGTTGTAGCGTTTTGATTTAAATTAAGTAATTCATTGGCTGTCAGTTCAGGCAGAAATAAGTGAATCGCTTGAATCAAGATCATTTCATCACTTTCCTCAAACCAATCTGTAGCATTTTCTGCAAGCACTTCCAGCATAGCTGTTTTTATTTCAGGACTGTCAGTAATTTTTTTATCAGGTAAATCACAAGCTAATTTTAACGCCCATATCAAATTATGTTTTTTCAAAGAACTAACAATGTTTTTTAGTATGAATTCATTTTTTTCTTCCGGAGTAGTGCTTTCAAGCAATGAATTGATATCACCAAAACAATCCAGAAATATTTGAGCGGATCTTTCTGATCGTAATTTTAATTTTTCGTAATTTTGTTTAATTAAATTTTTTAAAGTTATTTCTTCAATATTAAAATCCTTTGCCAGACTCATGATTCTGTCTCTTATTCTATTTGTTTCGTTTTCAATTGCTTCATCATGCATTGGATAAAAACTATCTTCACCGTGTTCATGATAATCTGTTTCACCCCAATCTTGGTCAAACCTGTTTAGTTCGAATTGTATTTTTTCACATCCAATTTTTTCAGATAATTCCGGGGACAAACCGATAAACTCTCCCACTGTCTCTATAAAATTATTTATTTCTTCTTCGGAGTATTGATAATTATTAATATCTTTTATCAAGATGTCTGTATATTTTCTTATTAATTCTGTTGGTGGGGATATTGAATAATTATCAAACAATGTTCGGTAATGATTAAAGATGTTATTTATCCAGTCTGCGGGCCACTGCTGCCATTCCCAATCACTTCCTAAATCTATGGCCAAGTCGACTTCTATAATACTATTTATTTCATCTGTTTCAAATTGAATATTTTGATAATCATTTTTGAAAAAAACAGACAACGAATAATCCACTTTTTTTGTTATTCGTGATTTTATTTTTTCTAAAATATCTTGTTTGTTTTGACCCGATAATACGGCAATCTCCTCAAGAGTGGGTTTTGACAATCCAAATCCGACAAGAACATTATGGGCGCGTCCTGTGTGTGGAGTGGGCTTGTCGCTTTTATAATATTCCACCATATTGCGCAAGACAAAATCTTTGATTTGCTTTTCACATTCAGGAAGTTTAAAATATGGTTGTAAAAATTCATTTTCTTTAAACAATTCCAGCAACTTATAATACTTATAGGCATTACCATCGATATAATGACTCCAATTTATTTCTTTTTCATCAGTCAGAAATTTAACAATCAAGCGTTCAACATAAGATCCTAATTCTTTTTGAATAAAATCTTCGTCAAACTGATATCTTTTTACAAGATGCTCAATCACTTCTATGTTTGAAGGATATGTGGGCAGATCGGCTTCTTTTGGGTCACCATACTTATTTCCAAAATTAATTTTTTCATCCTTTGTGCTTTTTTGCAGTAATTCTTGAGCCAAGGTAAGCGTGTCTGTTTCATTAAAATTAAATAAATTAAGATATTCGTCAATGTGTTCTTGTTTGGCTAAAACCGGTATACACTTTTTGGCTTTTTCTTGAACTTCCGGATTGCTAAAAACATCCGGGTAATCATATTTTTCGGCAAATGATTTCAAATGAGATATTTGATCACCAAAACCCCAATAAAGTTTTTCAATCTTATGAATCATTCCCAATCTTATTGCTTGTTTGATCCGTGGATGGGCAAAAATTTCTTTACTCAAATCAAAAACTCTCATAATATCTTCAACGTTGCCATCAACGTTTACTGATTGATCCTGTGTTTCTAAAATTTGTGCAACTTTTTCCAGAGCTATTTGTTTAAATTCTGATGAAGCTAGAAATTCAGGAGAGATAATTTTTAAATCTTTTATTTCGTCGTAAATTTTTCTTTTGTTAAACGGGCTAAAAATATTTTTCCAGGTTTTAAACCAATTTAAAAATAATTTTTCTAAAATAGATTTTTCAATATTAAAAACTTCAATCAAATTTTTGATTGAAACAAAATCAGTGGTTTCTAATTTTTCCGCAACAACAGTTTGTACTAATTGAATAACATCCGGATCATTAAGATATTCTTCATAGCGTTTGTGCTCTTGAATGGACGGGATGATATTGGTATCTACACAATGTCTAATATAGGCAAGATATTCTTGCTTTTTTGGTTGGAGTTCAGCATCAGTCTGTATATCGTCCCGGTGTTCTTCTTTTGAGTGTGCTCCGCCACAAATTTCGCAATTTGATAATTGTTTTTCGTGCATATTTGTCACTGAAAACCAAAACTAATAATATTGAAATTATAGCAAAATTCTTCTTATTTGTCTATTTATAGCTACTCAGATATATTCTCTGAGATACAAAAAACAGCGCGGAAAACGCTGTTTTTTACTTTTCAAATTTTATTGTGTGACTCCGATGGTTTGGCCAAGTTCGGCGCTTGGTGCGGTCACAGTGATTCGACCGTCAGCGGCTGATTGGGAAATTGAATAGCCGGTATCATAGTTTTCACAATCAGTGTAAAAGGCTCCGCTGGCTGAAGGATCCGGCGCGAGTGCGTTTGAATATGTCGGCAAAAGACAATCGCAAATGTCATAACCGTTAGTTGAGGCTATGTTGGTCGCGGTTTCTGGCAAAGCTCCGGTCGCGCAAGTCCAATTTCCATTATTATCAGCGATATTTTGCTGGATCATGCGGATATAAGAATTGGTATGCGTCCAACGTTGAGCATTCCGAGCCATGGCAAACTGCCGAGCTGGATTTAATCCAATAATAATGCTTGAAGCCAGAATGGCTATAAGCGCGATAACTATCAAAAGTTCAATTAGGGTGAATCCTTTTTTCATAGCAGTAAAGTTCAGATACAATGAAACGCGGGCTAATTATAAGTCCGCGTTTCATTTTTTTCAGATATTAGTTTGAAACACTAATGCTTGCGCTGATTTCTGCTCCTGGCGCAGCCACACTAATTCGGCCAGTTGTTGCGTTTTGTGCAATTGTGTAGCCAGTGTTATAGGTAGTACAGTCTGTATAGCCGGCACCAGTTGTGCTTGGATCAAATGGCATGGAAGACATGTAGGTTGTAACAAGACAACTACAGAGGTTAAAGCCAGTAACAGTTGAGTCCATATTGGTTGCAGTGGCTGGAATTGGCGTAGCGCCAGTACATGTCCAAGTTCCATTATGTTCGGCAACATTTTGGTTGACAGCATTTAGAAGAGCATTGACATGGCTCCAACGCTGTGAATTGCGTGCTTGCGCGAATTGTCGAGCTGGATTAAGCCCGATAATTACAGCCGCGGCAAGAATTGCAATAAGAGCGATAACAATAAGGAGCTCAATGAGCGTAAATCCTTTTTGTTCTTTCATATGCATAGTAGAACTTGTTTTTAAGAGTTTTTTATCACAATATTCAGATTTTTTTACCAGAGGCGGAATTCGTTTTTGGTGGAAAAATATGAAAGTTTGTGATGAAATAAACTTTCTAAACAGGTTCATTAGTTATTAAGGAGGATTAAAATTAAAATTGGATATTGAGATGGTCGCAAAAGTCGCTTTTGAGGATAAATTTTTGTTTTTCGAAGCGAAAATTTGGAAAAAAGAGGAGGTTTGCCTGTGGCAAGCTGACGATTTTTTACAAATTTGCAGCCGAAAAACAGAAATTTATACCAAATCGGGACTTTTGCGACCATCTCTTATCCACATCTATTATACCATATTTTTAAGCAAAAGGCTAGGTCTTTGGGCTGTGTACATGGTATAATTAAAATATGCTATTAAAACTAAAAAAAAGAAGAACACTAAAAGAATCGCAAAAAGGAGCTGATTTAAAATTTTTTGATACCATTTTTCGCGGTATTTGGGTACAAATGATGCCAACTTTAGGGGTGACTAATGTTCATTCTTTACTAGAACATGCTCAGGCTGAGACTTCCCGTCATTATCCTTTATTAAAAGAAGTTCGTATTAAACAAGATGGAGTTAATTTAGCTGGGTTTAAAAAATATTTTGACAATAAAGAAGAGGCTAAGGAGGCTGAGAAGTCATTATGGGCATTTTTAGAAAATTTTACCGCGCTTTCTTCAGAGTTATCTGGGGATATGATTGGTCGGCAGGTAACCCAATATATTCAAAAGCAGGAAAAGGGGAGGGATTTTGGGAAACTGCTTTATCGCACTGGGTTGGATTTTTAAGTTTGTGGCAAAAATCGCGATCTTTGCTTGCTTCCTTTAGATGCTTCGGTCAACGTATATCTAGGTACGTCTCCCTTGCACCTTTAGTCTAGCAAGCAAATCTCATCGATTTTTGCTCACAAACTTTGACGTTCGTTTTTAATGTTGTGCATTATACGTTTTTTTATGAAAGTAACAAACGGAATAAATATTTTTGCAGCCTCAATTTTTTTACCTATTTTGTTATTAGGTGTTTTTAATATTAGCGGAATAAATGGAATTTTTTATTCCCCAGTTTCTTATGCTGTCATTTCTTTGGTAATTTTTCTTTTAGGCGTGGCAATTTTGTATTATTCTATTCGTGGATTTTTGGCTGATGGAAGTTTAAGGTTATTATTGATTGGGATAGGTATTTTTATTGGTGCGGTTTTTATTTTTATTCATACCTTTTTTCCAGATGCACGTTTTGGATTTGCTTACGAGGATGGTGATTTCAACACTCATTTTTCTTGGTTTTTGTCTTTGGCAACATTAATGATGAGTGTGTTTTTGTTTTTGACAGTTGGCTTGAAGGAACGGTCAGTTGTTATTAAGCGAAGATTGGGTATATTAGTTATAAATACATTGATAGTTTTAGTAGTTTTGATTTGTAGTTGGTTTGTTGTTAGCACGGCAACAGAAATGGGCATTGTTGTTTCAGCAACAGCAGTAAGATGGACGCCGCTCGGTCGATTTTTACAGGCTGGAACAATTATGTTGCTTGCCGTGTCCGCAATTCGTTATTTGCATGGTGCGTTTTTAATAAGAAGCGAGGTGGCTTTGGCTTTTGCTACGGGAATAGTTTTGCTAGTTATGTCGGAACTTACTTTTGCTGGGGTTCAAGTTTTATTTGATCCATTTTTTTGGGCGGCGCATATTTGGCTATTGATGAGTATGTTGTCTTTTTTGTGGGGATCTTATGTTTCTCAAAAAACTCATGTTCATGGCACGGCAATTTCTGATACTGGTGTTATAAAATAGAAAAATTAAAAACACAAGAATTATTTCTTGTGTTTTTTTTGATTTATTTTTTTAAAACTGCGATGAAATAATTGCTAATGGATTTTTATAATCACGAACGGCAACATAAAGTATGTTTCTTAAGTAATCCATTCCTTCGGTATTGGTTTTTAGATTCATAAAGCCGGTTTGATATGGATTTGCCGGATTTGAAATATTATAAAATCTGAGTTCGGACGAGTCCTCGTCGCTTGTAACAAAAGCCGTTTCTCCAACAACCAGGACTTTGTGGTAATCATTAGCAATAATTTCTTTTAATAATTTTGGACTGGTGGGGATAGTGGTATCAATAGTTGCCAAATGTGATCCGCTGGTTCCTCGGCGGACAAGTATGACCGAATTGTTATTAATTTTAGCAATGCCATATCCGGCATTGCTTTTAGGTACATTTACAAAACCAGTTAATGCCGGCATGGTTGGATTAGAAATATCAATAATTGAAAATTCTCCGTATTTGCTATCGCTTGTGGCAACGTAAGCATAATTGTCATAAATATTTATATCCTGCACATTATTACCATACTCAATGCTTGTTACTTGAATTGGTTTTTGTGGATCACGAACATCAATAACCCAAAATTCTCCAGCGCCAGCTTCTTCATAAGTGCCGAGATATAAGTAGGGGTAGGAAATAGCGACAGTTTTTGCCGGTTCGTCAAAATTAGGCAAGGATAAACTTGAAATAAGTTTTGGGTTATATGGATCAGCGATGTTAACAATGTGAAGCACGAAATCATCGTCACCGCTTGCGAGGTAGGCATAGTCTTCATAGACAACCACATCGTCTGTGCCTTTGTTGTTTTCCGGAATGAACAAACTGGAGATTGTTTTGGGGTTGTATGGATCAAGTAGGTCGACGATATAAAAGTCTGGTTCATTATCCTTTGTGACAACCGAAATATAACCAATTCGGTCACGAACATCAATTCCGGTTGCACCGCCCTTGATAGTAATATTTGGTGTTATAATTTTTGGACTGGACCAGTTTCCGGTAAGTCCGTCGTTTCCAACATAACTCCAGTCAGTCAAAAGCGTTGATAATGTTATCGATTGGGTTCGTGTTGGGGTAATATTCCAATTTACGTTTAAAGTGATTTCTTTTGTAACATCATTATTTTTTTTAATAACAACGCTTCTTGTGAGACCATCTTGTGTTAACGGTGATGTTGCGAGTTTCCAGGTCGTGTTCTCAAGAGTAAGACCATAGGTACCAGGTCGCAGGCTAAACCAGTCACGGTTGCGAATTGATCTTACTGCTTCAATTCCTTCTTCAGCCACTTCAATTGCCCGCAAAGTTTTGTTTGGCGTACTGGTATAGACAAATTGTTTAGATAAAAGTCCAACAAGCACCACTGCGCTAATTGAAAAAATACCCAGTGCGAGTATTACTTCAAATAATGTTTGACCTTTAAGTTTCATGTTTTTGGTAGATTAAAAACTGCCAACCTCTTCCCAAGAAACAATGGAAATTGGTACAAGTTTACTGATCACGATTCGCAGCCGACTTTTAACATTGCTCACGCCGGCCTCAGATTCAATTGTCCATGTTTGTCCGTTGTAAATAATTGGTCTTATGGTGCAATTTTGGGAACCCACTGCCACAGTTTCGTTGCCGCCATAACTTGCATTATCCGCAATTTTATATAAAGCGGTTTCAATACAGGCGGTAGCAAGCGAGTCAGCTTGTTTTTTAAAAGTTAAAGAAGTTAGAGTAGATGTTTCTTGCAAGAATCCGCGGGTGCTTACCGTTACGAAGCTTAAAAGCAAAACCCCGAGGACGAGAACGGAAATTAATAATGCAATGCCTTTTTTCATATTGAGGTAGGTAGTAATTAGTTAAATTCCAAATCACCTGTCTGCCCTGCCTGCCGTCAGGCAGGCCATTTGTATTTTGAATATTAGAATTTGTTTCGAGTTTCGATATTTTGATTTCGGATTTTTCTATTATTTAATGCTTGGAATTTATCGCCTTATCACTGCCGTATTTTGCAACGAAACCGTGTAATTATATTTTGGCAGAGCGTTGCGGACTTGGCCGGTGAGGGCGATTAAAACCGTGGCTGGCGTTCCAGAAATTCTGGTGAATTGCAAATTAGTGACTTCAACATCGTCTACTGTTATTGGAATGGCATCGCTTGCGCCTTCAGAAATAATTATTTTTCCTAAAGCTGTGGTAATAATGGTTGGATTTTTAGCCACATCAGAAAATCCAAGATTAAGAGTGCCAGATGTTTCTCCAGCGCTAGGGGATTCCACAGAATTAGCGCTGCGAATGTAATTTGTGATCAAGGTCATGGCATATCGCATATTTTCTTCAACTAGAAGTGCGTTTCTAGTTTTTCCGCGAACCTGAAAAGCAATTTGCGATATATAAACAACTGAAGTAAGCACCATGCCAACGAGAGCAGTGTAAATTATTATTTCCAATAGTGTGAATCCATTTTTTTGCATAATTAATTTGGAGTTGAGGTGATAATGGCAAATGGATGGTCGGTACTGCGCACAGCCACAAAAAGAAGATTGTTTTCAAAAGCCATATCTTCGGCATCATTTAATAATGTTTCACTGGCTACAAAAGAAGGCGTGGCTGGATTTGTAACATCATATATTTCAAGATCATTTATGGCTCTATCAAGAGTAGTAAAAATTTTATTATCTACTCTTAAGACTTTTTCAAAATCGTTGTTTGGATTCAATCCCCCTAGATAAATCGGCGTGACTGGATTGCTCATATCAAGATTAATCAATTCCGGATCACTGTCAGAATTATCTTTACGCCGGACCAGAGTAATAATACCGTTCGCGTTGGCTGTGACTCCATAACCAGGTTCATAACCAGAAGCATTGTAATTTCCAATAATCCCTGCATTTGCCGGTGATGTTATATCAATGGCTACAAGTTCGCCGTAATTTGAAAATTCAATAGCTAAATAGGCCGTGTTGTTTTTGATAAAGATATCGCGTACCGCTTTGACAAATTCAAAAGATTTTTTAATAATTGGATTAGCCGGATTACTAACATCAATCACAAAAAATTCTCCAGTATTGGGGCTTGAGTCTGTGCCAAGATAAACATAATTATCTTTGACTGCTACGGTGTAAGATCTTTTTTCAAGATTAGGAATTTCTAAACTAGAAATTTTAATAGGACTAAGCGGGTTGCTAATATCAATAATATGCATCTCATAATGATTATCACGGTCAGCGAGATATGCATAGTTGCCCTGAATTGCGACATCCTCCGTACCTTTGTTATTGGTGTTCATCTGAGAAAGCAAAACCGGACTAGCCGGATTGTTGACATCAATGATATTGAAATCTTTTTGATAAGCATTATCAAGAGCTGTTCCTAAATATAAAATACCGTTTTTAATTGCCACGCTTGTACCGCCATTGCCCGCGTTTGGTATAATAAGCGGAGCAGTGACAATTGGCTTGCTCCAATCTCCAGACAATAATTGTCCGCCAAAAGATCGCCAGTTGGTAAAAATTGAACTGATTGATATTGAACGGCTTCTCGCGAACGTGGCTTTCCAAGTTGCAGTGCTTGTTACCAGGCGTGTATTAATATCAATATTTGAAACAGTGATGGTTCGGGTAATATTATTGGCCGTGTCAGAAGTTTCGGAAAAAGTTATGTTTCCGCCGCTTGTACTTAAGCCATGCGACCCAGCGGTTAAAGCGTACCAAGAGTTGTCGCGGATTTTTCTTGCGCCTTCAAGTCCTTGCTCGGCAATATCAATTGCGACAAGATTTTGACTGTTTGTTCCAGCGTTTTTTACTTGTTCCAATAATAAATTAATGATTGCAGTTATTCCAATCATGAATATTGCGAGTGCAATTATTACTTCTATTATTGTACTTCCTTTTTTCATAGTTAGTTGGTTGAGATAGACCCCATTCCATTGATGGAAATAGTTTTGGAATTTGTTTCAAGTGTTATGGTTATTGTACCGGTTTGCAGTGGTTTTCCCAGTGGTCTTGTAAAATTAATTTCAGATAATCCGGAAATTACGATATTACTTGAAGTAGAAAAATTTAAATCATAAGCTTGATTTCTGGATGCATAGTTTGTTCCGCGAAAAAAAGTCAATGAGTGTTCAAAAAAAGCGACGCCCCACATGGTGTCACCTAGTCCGGAAATTGTATTTGATTGTGCCATAATTAATTCGTCGCGAATTAGGTCGCGAGTTTGAACAAGTTCTTGAGATTGAATTCTGGTGTTGGCAACAAAAATTGCGGTAAAAGACATAAAAATGGCCGTAAAGCCAGCCACAATAATTACTTCGAGTACGGTAAAGCCGTTTTTCATATGGGTAGTAAATTGCAGATAAAAATTCCAAGCACCAAATTCCAAATTACAAACAATTACCAAATCACAAATTCAAAACAAGATTGTCGTCCCGAACTGTTGTAACGAATATTCCTGCGGGGGTGAGGGATCTCTGCGTTAGGTTTGTAATTTTGGTTATTTAAATTTAGAAAATTGCAGAGATCCCTCACCCTCGTGCGACAATGCGTTACCACAGTTCGGGATGACTTCCTGCGGAAGTCGTTTGGAATTTTACCATGTTACGACCCTACATCGAAACTGCTTGAGATAGTTGATAAATCGGCGAAACGATGGACAAGGCCACAAAACCAACAACAATACCCATGAGAATAAGAACCACCGGTTCAATAAGCGAAGAAAGATCCCTCATTACTCGATCAACTTCTTTTTCTGCGAATTCAGAAAGCGCGATTAAACTTTCAGAAAGTTTTCCAGTTTTTTCTCCGACATCGATCATGCTTACAGTAGTAGATGAAAACATTCTATTTTTTTCTTTAAGTTGAGTGCCGATATTTTCTCCTTGCCCGACTCGTACTGCAGTTTCTTCAAGAAGTTTTCGATAAGCCAGATTTTTGGAAGAGTGGGCGGTAATTTTCAAAGCTTCAACTACTTTTACGCCGGAGTGTAAAAGTGTTCCCAAGATCAATGTAAATTGTGCGCTTTGGATTTGGCAAATAATTTTTCCAAAGATTGGAATATAAAGCATGATGGTGTGAATTTTTAATTTTACTTTTTCAATCCGCCACAATATTGCTAGAATTATTATAAACAGCACTAATCCGATAGCCATAAAATGCCAATATGTGGTCAGGGTGTTTGTAATCCATAAAAGCATTCGCGTTGTTACTGGGAGCTTGGTGCCAAGTGATGAAAAAAGAGGCATTAGTTGCGGAAGTATGAAGAAAGCTAGATATGAACCAACGCCAACTGATCCGAAAAGGATAATTATTGGATAAATGAGCGCAGACCGGACTTTGGCTCTTATTTCCATTGATTTTTCAAGCTGGGTGGAAAGGTAGGCGAGTGATTCTGGTAGTGTACCGGATGATTCTCCAACTTCAATAACATTTGTAAAAAAATCATCAAATATTTTTGGGAATTTTTTTAAGCTGAATGCCAGCACCTGTCCGTCAGAAATATCTTTTGTGGCAATTGACAGAATATATTTTATTGACGGGTTTTCTGATTGTTCAGCTAAAGATTCTAAACCTTCATGCACCGGAATTCCGGCTTTTAACATTACAGAAAGATGTCGAGCTAAAAAAACTTTATCTTTTACGGATAAAGAAAGTAGAAGCGGTTTTTTATTTTCGGTTAATATTTTTTTAGTTTTTATTTTTTTCTGTTTTGTTGCCATAGTTCGGATTATTTTAATCGTGAATTACTCGTAATAATTCAGCGATAGAAGTTATGCCGGCTACAGCTTTTGAAAAACCGTCTTCAAGCATGGTAGTCATTCCTTGGGCGCGAGCGGCTTCGCGAATTTCGTCAGCATTGGCATTTTTCATAATTAATTTGCGTATCGGATCGCTAACCTCAAGAATTTCATAAATGCCGATTCGTCCTTCATAGCCACTATCATTGCAATCGCCGCAGCCGTCAGCCCGCCAAAATGTTTTTTGAGACTTAAGCAATTCTGTGGGAATGGAATTGACGAGAGCGGTACGTTCATCTTGATTCAATGTATATTTAACGCGGCATTTTACGCAAAGTTTTCGCAACAAACGTTGTCCAATAATAATGTTTACAGTGGAAGCAATTAAAAATGGTTCAATTCCCATATCAGTTAAGCGGGGGAGCGTGGTCGCGGCATCATTTGTATGCAACGTGGAAAGCAACAAGTGGCCGGTCATGGCGGCATTAACGGCAATACCGGCGGTTTCTTGGTCGCGAATCTCTCCAACCATGATAATGTTCGGGTCTTGCCGGACGATGGACCGAAGTCCGGCGGAAAATGTTAAATTGGTTTGCGGGTTGGCTTGGATTTGAGAAACTCCAGCAATGGCGTACTCAATTGGATCTTCAATTGTAACAATGGAAACGGCGCGCGCGTTCAACAAACGAAGGATTGAATAAAGAGTGGTTGTTTTTCCAGATCCGGTCGGACCAGTAGAAAGAATCATTCCATAAGGTTTTTTAATGTAGCGGAGCATTAATTTCAAATCTTTTTCATTAAATCCAAGTTGTCCAAGTCCAAGCACTTGTGCTGAACCAACGAGCAATCGCATCACCACATTTTCTCCATAGTGTGTTGGGATAATGGAAACACGAACATCAATATCAGTATCTTTTTGGTGCAATCGGAAACGCCCGTCTTGCGCAATAAAATGTTCGTCTGTGCGTAAGCCGGAAAGAACTTTAATGCGAGTTATTATTAATGGGTGAGTTTCTCTGTTAAGGGAAGCAATATCATGAAGCATCCCATCAATTCTAAAACGGATAATCACGGATTCCGGTTGCGGATCAATGTGAATATCAGACGCTTTGGATTCGTAAGCTTTTTTAATAACCGCGTCAACAAGCTGGGTGACAGATTTTGTAGAACGCAATTCTTCCATGTGGCTTACGAGACCCATTTTTGTAGTTTCTTCAATGCTTTGCGAGATCAAAGTAGAGAAGCCGTTTTCCGCGTTTGCAGTTTTTTCAGCAAGAGCAGCGATTGATTCTTTTTCAGTTGAGCTTCTTTTTTTTAATTTTTCCTCCTTGTTTTTCGCCATAAAATTGGCATTATGTGTAAAGTGCCGTAGAATATTGTAATTAAATTTATTATACCACATCTTGGCGTAACTTTACACATTTTGTTATATAATATAGAATGTGCGTTGAGGATATAATGTGGACAGGTTTTTGAGTAAATACTAGATAGAAGTTAGGATGTGGGGGAGATGGTGAAGATTATGGTTGGAAGCCGTAATTTGTAAGCTGTAGAAATCCAAAAATATAAGCAGATGTAGCTCAGGACTTCAGTCCTGAGATCGTCTCAAACCTGAAGGTTTGAGCTACATAATGATATTTGTTTTGGATTTCGATATTCGGATTTAGGATTTGTGCAGTGGCGGGGTGCCACGTAAAAACCCTCGCGGGTTCACGTGGCAAGCAAGACCCCGCCCTACTTGTGCTGAAAATTGGATGTTTAGAAAATAGAAATTAGAAATGAATGCGGACAGACTTAAAACTAATTTCTAGTTTCTAATTTCTATTACTAATTTCTAATCTCTAAACAGCTAATTTCTATCATGGCGGGGGATAAACCCCCGCGCTACTCCTAAATCCTAAATCCTTATTATTACGGGCGCATAGCTCAGTTGGTTAGAGCGTCACATTGACATTGTGAAGGTCAGAGGTTCGACTCCTCTTGCGCCCACCAATCCAGCGTAGCTGGACTAGATTCTAGTTACTGGATTCTAGAATTTTGATAAAAGTAGTTCTGCCGAAGAGATGGAATTTTTGTTTTGTACGGAATGTGCTTTTTTATTGCGTTTGTTAGTAGTCCCGTGAGTATTAAATTTGCACGCAATAAAAAACATAAAAATCCCAGCACAAGCTGGGATTTTTATCTAATAGACTTGCCCCTTGTCCGTTCGTTTTGTTTTTGCTATTGTATTATGGACATCACATTACCAAAATGCACTATTAAAATATCATTATGCGCACTCCCGAACAATTA
>Ga0209211_10003010_pt1 | contig 28091 bp, 28 predicted proteins | sample RifGroA2_FD_183992 | JGI IMG/M metagenome (GOLD analysis project Ga0209211, IMG submission 183992) | Groundwater microbial communities from Rifle, Colorado, USA - Groundwater A2 (SPAdes) (version 2) | ecosystem: Environmental > Aquatic > Deep subsurface > Groundwater | place: Rifle, Colorado...
TAAACTTTTGATTGGGGCTAGGAGCCCCTTAAATATTTCTAAAAAGAGTTAACTTGCAATCGAGCCGCTAATACGAAAAGTTTTTATATAACCTCATTTAAGATTATTCCATTTACTTAACTATCAAAAAAAAGAGGTGGTTCGTTTGGTTATGGGCGTACAGGAGATTACTCTTGCTGTTATTGTAGGGACTTTAGGGGCTATAGTCTATTCTTTAAGGGTTCTCGTTCTTATGGAGAGAAGAATAGCAAGAATAGAAGAGCATATAGAAAATGTAGTAGGGAAGGTTATGCAGGAAGAAGTAAGGATTGAGAAGTCTATGAAAAAAGGGAAAAGGTAAATTACTTGCTTATCAGCTCTTCAAACAATAGGCCTTTTGATTTAGCAATCTCAATATTAGCAGTGTACCCCTTATTAGTCCCTCGTAAATCTTCCAGAGAAATAAAATACCAGTCGCATCCTTTAAATTTCACAGCAACCCATGGCTCTGCCCCAAAAATATTGGCAAACGTTTGCAGCGCACCTATATGGGGCTTGTCAAAATATTTCTGATCGTTTTTAGTAACTTTACACTCTATAGCAAGCCTTCTTATATTATTCCCTGTCAAGATATCTGGGCTGGGGTATTTATTAGAGCCAGAGCCGGCTATTCTCAGGCAAGCCCAACCTTTACCCCAGAACATGTGCACAAGTTCCCTTTCAGCATTTATGCCTTTAGATTTTAGCGACATTTAGCTTAAACCAATATTTTCATAAAATCCCTTGCGCAGGACGTATTGTAAAAATAATCCTTAGCGTCTTCTTCAAGCTCATTTGTGTCTTTGTACCTGGCGCTAAAATGGGTAAGCACCAATTTTTTTGCGTTTGCCCTGTTTGCCAGTTCCGCAGCTTGTTTTGATGTCATATGCCCATGCTCCTCGCTCTTGTTTTCCAGCTTGGAAGAATAAGTAGCCTCACAAACCAAAAGATCGGCGTCTTTAGCCAATAAATCAGCGCCGCTGCAAGGCGAGGTATCATTTATGATTGTAAGCTTTTTCCCTTTTGTTAATATAGTGGCCTCATCAGCACTGGCCTTTTTCCCTTTCCAGGTTATACTCTTGCCCTCCTGCAGCTTGCCGAGCAGCGGCCCATCAGGAATCCCTAGTTTTCTGATAAACGCAAGGTTTATTCTTCTTTTGTCTTTTTCGATTATATTAAACCCAAGTGTTTCGATATTATGCTCTAAAATATGGGCTTCAACAACTAATTCTTCACTCTCAAAAAATCTGCTGTTTTTAACTTCGTATATTTCTATGTCTATTTTTTTGTCAAAAATAAAAGTTTCAAACATTTTCTTCATATATTCCTTCGTTCCAGCGGGCCCGTAAATCCTGCCATACTCTGAAGCGCTCATTGTCTGTATCAGCCCCGGCAGCCCAAGAACATGATCCCCGTGCCAATGGCTTATAAGTATCTTAGTGATTTTGATAAGCTTTACCCCTGCTATCTTCAGCTGCCTTTGCATGCCTTCCCCGCAATCTACCAGGATAGTTTCAGAGCCATGGCTAACCAAAATGCCGCTCTGGTTCCTTTCCTTGGTTGGCACCATAGATGACGTGCCTAAAAATAATATTTCCATACATGTCAAAAATGTGCTGCAGTTTAAAAATTCTTTTTATTTTATTTGTTTCATGGCAGCGCGTTATGCATTTTTTGCAAAACAATAACCTTTTTAAGCATAGCTGTAATTTTTCGTATTAATAAAATGCCAAAAGTCGAAAAGAAAGCTGAAGACGAGAAGACGGAAGAAAAAAAGGAAAAGGTAAAAGCAGAGCTTGCAATAGACAAGGTGCTGACTGAGATTTCAGACGCATCAAAAAACCTATACGACCAGAGTAGATACGGCACTTTATTGGAGAACGGCAAGCTGCAGCTTTCATTGATAGAATCGCTCTATCTTATGGAGCGCGGTGCTGTAGAAATCTACAAGACAAAAGCCAAAATAATCAATTTTGATGAATTTGTAAGAAAGGCAAAAAAATTAGAGCCAAATTTTTGGGTAAGGTACTGCGTCTTTAAGGATATACGGAATAGGGGGTATATAATCAAGACTGCATTGAAATTTGGCGCAGATTTTCGCGTTTATGACCGCGGCGTTAAGCCTGGAGAGGACCATGCAAAATGGATTGTTTATCCGGTATACGAAGGCTCAACTTTAACATGGTATGAATTTGCAGCAAAAAACAGAGTAGCACATTCCACAAGAAAGCGCCTGTTAATTGGCGTAGTAGATGATGAAAACTGTGTTTCTTATTGGGAAGTAAGGTGGATGCGCCCTTAACGCAAAAGATATTTAAAAAGCACCCTATACCTTTTTGTTATGAGCCCAAGCGAAACTATACTTTCTTTTATTAAGGCAAAAGGCCCAGTAATACCTGTCCAGGTGTCGAAGGAAATTAAAGATAGCATATTAATGGCTTCTGCCAGGCTGTCTGAGCTGCTGGGTGCAAAAAAAATCAGGATTTCAAGCTTGAAAGTCGGAGGTTCGCCTTTATATTACCTATCCGGGCAGGAAGAAATGCTCCAAAGTTTTGCCGGCAACTTAAGCCATATGGAAAAAAAAGCATATGACTTATTATCACAAAGCAAAGTGTTGCAGGATTCTGCGCAGGAGCCTGCTGTAAGGGTAGCATTGCGCCAGATAAAGGATTTTGCCGTCCCTCTAAATGTCACCTATAATGACAAAAAAGAAGTTTTTTGGAAATGGTATATTTTTGGCAATAGCGAAGCCGAATCGATAATAAAAGAAACGTTGTCCAAGGATCCAGTACAAAAACAAGTAAAGGAAGAGCCGGCATTGCCTCTCTCAACAGGCTATACAGAAAAAAAGACCATTGACGAGAAACCTGCATCCAGCGAAAGCCAAAAAATTCTATTAAGGAAAGAAGCAATAAAAAAGCCCAAACAGCTTGAAGACAAAAGCCATGAAAAGCGCGCAATAAACTTTTTTGCCAGCAATAAAATATTAGTTATAGAAAGCATAGAAGCAAAAAAATCATCAGATTCAAGTTTTATAGTTGAACTCCAGACATCTATAGGCAGTATAAGGTATTTCTGCAAATTTAAGGGCAAGAAAAGCATTAACGATGCTGATTTAAGCTCTGCCTTGGTGCAGGCGCAGTCAAAAAACCTTCCGTTATTATTCCTGGGCAGCGGAGTATTAACCAAGAAAGCGCAGGAAATGCTTAATAAGGAGCTCAAAAATACAATTTTTAAAAAAATATAATCACTAAAAATAAAAAAACACCATTAAAATGGGAGTAGCATTTAAGGATTTAATAATCTCGCACGAGACGGATTTGGATTCTTTAAGCAATAAAATCGTAGTTTTAGACGCTTACAACACTCTCTACCAATTCTTAACCACTATACGGGGCATTGACGGAACGCCTCTTATGGACTCAAAAGGCAATGTAACTTCTCATTTAGTTGGATTATTCACAAGGACCGCAAGCTTGATGCAGAAAGGCATAAAGCCGGTGTTTGTTTTTGACGGCGAGCCTCCATTATTAAAGAAAAAAACTATCGAGCAAAGAACTGTGTTAAAAATAGAAGCCGAAAAGAAATTTCTGGAAGCAAAGGAAAGGGAAGATGCAGAAGAGATGAAAAAGTACGCTTCAAGAACTTCAAGGCTCACAAAAGATATGGTTGAAGAATCAAAAAAATTAGTATCCTTGATGGGCCTCCCTATTGTTCAGGCTCCTTCCGAAGGGGAGGCGCAGGCAGCCTATATGGTGAAAAAAGGAGATGGCTTTACAGTTGGCAGCCAGGATTTCGATTCTTTGCTGCATGGCGCAACAAAAGTCATAAGAAACCTTTCAATCACTGGAAAAAGAAAAAAAACAGGAAAGATTGGCTATGAAACAGTAAAGCCGGAAATGATTGACCTCTCAGAAAACCTTAACGCTTTAGGCATAGACCAAAATCAGCTGATAGCGCTTGCAATGATAGTCGGGACAGATTACAGCCCCGGCGGCATTAAGGGCATTGGCCCAAAAACAGCCTTAAAGCTCGTAAAGCAGTACGGGACAGATTTTGACAAGCTTTTCAAGGAAGTCAAATGGCAGGATAGCTTTGACTTTGAGTGGACAGAAGTTTACTACTTAATTAAAAAAATACCGATAACAGACAGCTACACTCTTGCTTGGAAAGATGCTGAAGATGAAAAGCTCTTTAGCCTTTTAGTAAAAGAGCACAATTTTTCAGAAGAAAGGGTTAGCTCCACATTAGGCAAGCTTAAAAAAGAGGCTGGGCCAAAGCATCAAAGGTCTTTGGCGGATTTCTAAAAAATGGCAAAACTAAGGGATTTTCTAAAGAATAAGCTCACAAAGAAAGAGCTTTCAATGGTCCCATCCTCCTTTGATATTGTTGGCAGCATAATCATATTTTCAGACTTCCCGAAAGAGCTCAAAAAAAAAGAAAACGTTATAGGGGCAGAAATTCTAAAAAATTTTAAGCACATCAAGTCAGTCTACAAAAAAACTAAGAAATACTCCGGAACATTCAGGACACCCAAGCTAACGCTGATTGCAGGAGAAGGCAAAAAAGAAACAGAGCACAAAGAAAATAATGCCAGAATAAGGCTTAATGTTGAAAAGGTATATTTCTCCCCAAGGCTGAGCGAGGAAAGAAAAAGGATTTTTAGCCAGGTTAAGCCCGGAGAGATTATTTTGGTAATGTTCTCAGGATCCGGAGTTTACCCGATAGTAATATCAAAAAACTCTATGGCAAAAAAAATAGTCGGCATAGAAAAGAACCCTGCAGCGCATAAATGCGCAGTAGAAAATTTAACGCTCAATAAATCCAAAAATATAAAATTGATTTTAGGGGATGTTGTAAAAATAATGCCAAAAATAGCAGGAAAATATGATCGTATAATCATGCCGCTGCCCAAGGACGCAGGAAATTTTTTGCAATTAGCCATATCTAAAATTAACAAAAATGGAGTAATACACCTTTACTCTTTTTCAGAAGAAGAAAAATTTAGCGATATAGAAAAAAAAATAGGGCAAGAATGTAAAAACGCTGGCAAAAAATTTGAGATGATGGATATTGTAAAGTGCGGGCAGTTTTCTCCAAGAGTTTTTAGGGTATGCGCTGATTTTAAGGTTTTATAGGGAATATTTATAAAACCGGGAAGCTTATTGTATGCGTGCAATGAGCTGGTGAACACCCTAAGAGCGAAAGCGATGACTGACGGAAGTAACTGGCGAGCACACATTCTAATCAATCAATAGAAATAACGTTAACCAAACATATTCATATAATCCTGCCCTTCTTCCTGCTCTTCATGCTTCACTTTATCAACGGCTTTCAGCATATCTTCTCTTGTGACTTTTATCCTGTCGCTCCTTATCGCAAAGTAGCCAGCTTCAGTGCAGACTGCCTTTATTTCTGCTCCCGACATGTCCTCCATAATCATAGACAAGTTGATCAAATCCACATCCGGCTCTAAGCTCATATTTTGTGAGTGTATCTTCAATATTTCCAGCCTTCCATCTTTCTTCGGCAGCGGCACGTGTATTAGCCTGTCCAGCCTTCCCGGCCTTGTTACAGCAGAATCGAGTATGTCTTTTCTATTTGTTGCCCCTATAATCTTTACATTATCCAGTGGGTTGAAGCCGTCTATCTCCGCAAGGAGCTGCATAAAAGTCCTGTTAACCTCCCTCTCTCCGCTTGTGCCCATCTCAATCCTTTTTGCAGCTAAAGCATCCAGCTCATCGATAAAAACTATTGACGGTGCCCTTTTCCTCGCAAGCTCAAATATTTCCTTGACCATTTTAGCCCCTTCTCCAATGAACTTTTGCACCAGTTCAGATGCCACTATCTGGATGAATGTAGAATTGGTAGATGCCGCCACAGCCTTTGCAAGCAAAGTCTTCCCGGTCCCTGGGGCGCCATAAAGCAAAATGCCCTTTGGCGGCGTTATGCCCACTTTCTTGAACAGCTCGGGCTTTTTCAATGGAAGCTCAACAACCTCCTTGATTTCATTAGCCTGCGCAGATAAGCCGCCTATGCTGCCCCAGGAAACCTTAGGTTTTTCAACTATAACAAAGTTTTCAACATCAAACTTTCTGGTAGATGGTATTTTCCTTATTACTACGAGGTTTTTTTGGTCAGCCAGCACAACATCCCCTGGCCTTACTTTGCCGCATTCATTTGATACGCTGACATAAAACTGGTTGCCGTTTGGCAGCCTTACAACCGCCTCTTTATCAAAAACATTCCTGACTTCGCAAACCATCAACGGTGGAGCTTTGAACTTCTCAAGCTCTTCCCTCATCTTGTTTACAGTATCCTTAAGAATCCTGTTTTCCTCGCTAGTCTGGTTTGACTCCGTGCTGTAGCTGTAGATTACGCTGTCGAGGATATTTTTTTCTTTGGCGTTCATTTTAATCAGTTAACTAATCTTTTTGTATTTAAATAACTTTTGATGAATCTAATCTGCTAGCTCAAAAAACAAACTTCCCATTGTCCAATATTTTTTTGTTATCAACAGTTATTGTGGGATTTTTAATGATGCCATCAAGATGCAGCTGAACATTAACCTTGCCTCCAAAGCCTATATTATTTCCTAATGCTACATGGCAGGTTCCTATGGCTTTTTCATCCTCCAAAATATTGCCAGTGATTTTAGCCTTTTCATTGGTTCCAATGCCAAATTCCGCTATATTCCTTGCCCCCTTGCCAACGGAATCAAGCATTTTTTCCAATTCTTTCGCTTTGCAGCCCTCAATCTTTACTGCATTTCCATCTTCCACAAAAACATTAATCGGCTTTTTTAGTTTTCCAATGCTTGCAAATGACGCATCAACAGCATAAACTCCGTTAGCAGTCCCTTCAACAGGCGCAACAAAAATCTCACCGGTCGGCAAATTCCCAAAGCTCCCCTTTTTTGTGAATAAGCCAGAGTCCCTTCCAAAAGCCTTTCTTCCATCTATGCTAAAATTTAAACTTGTTTCGAGTTCAGTTGTTATTTTTACTCTCTTCCCCTTATCAATAATGCCCCCAAGCCTTTCATGCACTTTCATTAATTTGCTGTAATCAATGTCTATAGCTCTTTCTAAAATCTCTTTTGTAATGCCAGGCATTGTAACAATTCTCGCGCCGCTTTTGCATGCATTAATCCTGGCATTTGTATGGCTTAGTGATTTTGTTGTTATAAGAATTTCAGCGTCATAATTTAGCATTTCATTTGCAGCTTCTTTGCTTGGCTCAGTGCCGTGAACTTTTGGGATTTGAATTTTTATTAGCTTTGTTTTTTTTGTTATTCTCTTTGCTGCTTCAAGAAACTCTTTTCCAATATCAAAAAGCTTGCCATCAGTTACCACTAAGAAAGATTCATCTTTTTTTAGCCCAAGGCATTTTTTCAGGGCGATATTGGTATATTTTGGCATTTATATTAATAACCAGCGCATATTTTTAATATTATCTTAATTTAGAATAGCTCTAATAGAAAATAAAAAACAACCAATTAGACCACAAACTCCCCTTTTCTTATTATCCAATGTTCCTTTCCATTTTCGTCTATGCCATATATGTCTAGCTTCTGCCTTGGGCTGTCTATAACCACATCAGTATGGTAGTCAGTTGCCCTGTCAGGCTCAAAGCCGGAGCCCATAGCAACATGAATCATCCTTGCTATTTTCTCATTGACAATAAGGTAATCGCATAATTTAGCGCTTGGGTTTGTATTTATAGCGAACTCATTTATCATGTTAAAATTTCTTTTCTTCATGTCAACCAAATCTTGGGGAAGGCTTTTGTATTTTTCCTGGTTCATTATTCCTTCCCAGGCTTCTTTCTTCTTTTCTTCAAATTTTTTGACTATGGCGTTTGGGCCCGAAACAACTTTGTACTCGTTGCCTTCAGCCTCTATGACAAAAGGCTCTTTTTCCGATAATCTGTAGCTTTGGTCTATGCTTATGACTACATCCCCTACGATAGTGCCTTTTACATATTCCGGAGTTACAAAAGCCTCTCCTCCGGGTATATTTGCCATATTGCCTCCTTTGATTCCCGTCTTCCGTAGGTATTCGGAATTTATCTTTTCCCTTATGTCCGTGTCAGAGGTTCTTACCCACCTATGGGCGCCGTCAGGCTTTACAAGGCCGACTTCAAAATCAGTCTTTAAGCCGTTTATTTCTTCGCCTTTTACTCTTATTATTTTGCATTTGCCAGCTATCTGCTTTACCTTATTGTTTCTTGCCCTCATCTCTTTCCAGTCTATATTGCACGATTCCAAAAAAATATCTAGGGGCAAAGTCTCAGTAAACCCCACTCTTGCAATAGGCTCGCGCTCATCAAGCGCTGTTTGCGGGTAAAAGTCAAGCTTATACATCATTTGGCCCGGGCTTTGCCACCTTGTTTTTCCGTTTAGGGATGGGTAGCCTATTATCTCGCCAAAATTATGCTTGCCATGGTATCCCTTGCCGGCAACAAAGAAGGACGCATCAATAGCCTTTATTCTGCCTAACCTAAGCAGATCAGAAGCCTTTTTGTATTTTCTGAATATTTCCTCATTTGAATCCTTGCACAGCTCGCAGCCGCTCAAAACAGCCTTTAGCTCTGAAATATTCTCGCTCTTGTCAAGCATTGACTTCCTTTGTGTTGTAGCGCCCATCGAAACCTGGGCATAATCTTTGCATGTGTTATTCATATGCCATATTATCGCATAAGAATCCAGATAATCTTCCAAAGGATGGCCCAGCATTTCCTGCCTTTGCGCCAAAACAAAGCCTATGGAAACCTTCTCGTCTTTCTTTAAATTATAGACATCTTTCCATATCTTTCTGCAGGTCTCTTCCATTTCTTCAAGCCTATAATCCTTGAACCAATCATCCTTGAAAGGAAGTTTAAAGCTTCCGTCAAAGCCTGAACTCGTAGCTTCTATAGCATAATCTGGTTTTTCAAAAATTTCAATAAACACGCCTTTTTTCTTTTTTTCAATCTCATCTATAAACTCCATCAGCGCTTCAGCTTTTTCATCCTTTGAGCCTTCTTTCGCTTCATTGAAAGCCCGCCATGCATCTTTCATGGCATCCAAAGCCTCCGAACTTTTGTCAATGCCCCAGGCGTGCATATCAGACTCTAATTCATCTATGGCTCTTGATAGCGGGGCTATGGATAAGAATGCTTTTTTATTGCTTATATCAAAGACAACAAGGAAAGATTTATTTTTGGCATTGCCGAGGATTTTTTTGTATTCAAGAACAGCAGAATTAAACTTTTTCTCGTCGTATTTCATAAAAGAAAAAGCGCTCTCACACAATTAATAAATCTTTCGAAACCTTTGTTAAAATTATTGGTTTTTCCTTCATTAAAACTGTGTCTTCTATCCGCATTCCGAATTTTCCAGTAACGTAAATCCCGGGCTCAACAGTAAACGCCATGTTTTTCATTATTTTGTCTTTTGAGCCTAATGACAAGTTGGGCATTTCATGTATTTCTGCCCCAACCCCATGCCCGAGGCCATGAATAAAATATTTTGAGTAATTTTTAAGCTCATTAACGCATTTTTCATATATTTTGCCGCAATTATCATTAATTTTTATATTATTAATTGTGCTTTTTTGTATTTTCAATAAAAAATTATAAATATCTTTTTCTTTGCCGCTGGGGTTTCCGATATACACTGTTCTTGTGCAGTCAGTGCAATATCCTTTATATTTAACCCCAAAATCAATTACACAAAATCCACTGTCAAGCCTCGCATTTTCAGGCTCATGGTGGGGCATGCTTGCATTTTTTCCAGAAGCCACAATAGGATTAAAAGAAACCCCCAATCCTAATTTTTTGGCTTCGTATTCAAGAAAAGCAGCAGTGTTGGACTCTGTTTTGAGGCTCTTAAGGCTTTTAATTGCCTTTTCAAGAATTTTGTCAGCATAGGCAAATCCTTTTTTGATCATTCTTATTTCTTTTTCAGTTTTAATTTCCCTTAATTTTAAGCATTCCAGGGAAATATCTTTATCCTGGGTTTTTAGCTCCTTTTTTAAATGCCTGTAGAAATTTAAGCTGAAATTTTGCCCGTCTATGGCAATTTTTTTAGCCTTTATCCCTTTTTTCGCAAGAATGCCCTTAACAGACTCAAAAAACTTCTTTTTATCTAAGGGGTACACATTTTTGATGCAGCCCCTCTTAGCCCTTTCCAGCTCCATTTTAGGCGCAATTAAGAGCGATTCCTTGTTTTTTGGAATGATTAAAGCTCCCAACCCATCATAGCCGGAAAAATAAGCCATGTTCGGGCTGGTTCTTGAAGAATCCATGTTGTAGAAAAATGCTAAATCAAGAGCCTTTTCCTCCAAAATAGCCCTTACCTCTTTTATTCTCATGCCAAAAGCAAAAATATTAATATGATTTAAATCTTTTCATGGCAATGGAAAAATTTCGGCTAAAAAACGGCTTGACAGTGATTTTTCAGAAAAATTCTTCTGATTCTGTAGCTATCGAAGCAATGTTTAAGGTTGGCTCTAATTATGAAAAGCCGGATATTCTTGGGATTTCGCATTTTCTCGAGCACATGCTTTTTGAAGGCACAAAAAAGAGGCCAGACAGCGTAATAATCGCAAATGAAATAGAAAAATATGGGGCAGAATTCAATGCTTACACTTCATCATGCAGGACTGCATTTTTTATAAAGATAATCAACAAGCGGTTCGATATTGCCATAGATATACTCTCCGATATGTTTGCGAATTCTATCTTCAGGCAGGACAAGATTGAGAAGGAGAAGAAGGTAGTTTTAAGGGAGATAGATATGCTTGTTGATGACCCAAGGCAGCACCAATGGGTGTTATTCCAGAAAAACTTGTTTGAGAAGCATCCTGCCAGAAACCCTACATGCGGAACAGCCAAGACTGTAAAATCTCTTAACCGAAAAAAATTGGCAGATTACTGCACAAAATATTACGCGCCGAATAATATGATTCTGTCTATCGTTGGAAATGTTGAAAATGTAAGGCCCAAGATTGAAGAATATTTTGGATCTTTAAAGCCAAGAAATATACCTCAAAAAAATGCAGTCAATGAGCCAACGCAAAGCAAAATAAAGCAATTTATCGAAAAGCGAAAAATGCAGAATTCTTATATAATCCTAGGATACAAAACAGTTCCAAGGCTGCATGAAGACAGCTATGTGCTTGATGTTATATCCTCAGTTCTTGGCCGGGGCCAGTCAGGCTGGATTTTCGACGAGATAAGGAATAAGCACGGGCTTTCATACCAGACCGGAGTCCAAACAGAAAATGAGGCAGATTACGGCACTTTCGCAGTCTATGCGGGGCTCCATAAGAAAAATATACAGAAGGCAAAAGATATTATCTTAAAGCAATTCAAAAGGCTGCAAGATATTTCTAAAAAAGAGCTTAATGAGGCAAAAACCTACATTGAAGGGCATCACGCTTTGCAGACAGAAGACAATTTCCATAAGGCAGATGATATGGCATTCTGGGAATTAATCAAGGACGCAGCCTTATCAGAGTCTTACTCCGGCAATATAAGGAAAGTTACACTAAAAGATGTAAAGCAGGTCGCTAAGAAGTATCTAAATGAAAACTACACTTTTATTGTAATAGAGCAGAAATAATTACCTTGTTACATCAAACGACTTTATTTCATCTGCAAGCTTCTTCGCAGTTTTGTTTTTTTCCAGTTTTTGCCTTACCGGCTCTATAAGCTTATCCAAATAGCCGGCAGTAGCTTGTTTTAAATCCATAGGATGCAGCTTTTTTTCTTTGAATGATTTTTCCAGCTCATTGTACGAATTAAACTCTATATTGCCTCCGAACTTTTCAGGCCTTTCTATTTTTATCGCGTCAAATTTTTCAAAAATAATGTATTTGTTGTATTCGAATATTGGATTTTCTTCTGTTATTCCCTCAGGGCAATATGCCTTTTTCAGCTTCCTTTGTATATCTTCCTTGCTGTCTGTCATAAATATAGCGCTGTCAGGATTGCTCTTTGACATTTTCATTGCTATTGCCCTTTCCACTGCATTTTCTATTTTTGGAGGCTCTCCAAGGCCCATGAGCATGTGGTGGCTCACAATTACTGGCTTCCAGAATCCGAGCTTTTCTCCAATTTCCCTTGCCAAAACATTGACCTTCCTTTGATCCTGGCCTAATTGGGTGATGTCAGCTTTAAGATGGAATATATCTGCACATTGCATGCATGGGTAGAATATTTGAGAAGCTTGCAAGGATTCGCTTTCGCCCCTTCCCATTATCTGAGAGCATCGTATAATCCTATTTACAGTGCTGTTCCTGGCCACCTGCATAACTTTTTTCAAATATTCCGGATCCTGCATAAGCTCATTAGCCCATACAAACTCAACATTCTTTAAGTCCATGTCGCACGCTTTCCAAACATCTATCAGATACTTCCCGACTTTCTGGATTTTTTCCAAATCCCCACTCATCTTATTATTGGCCCAAGCATGCCAGTCTGCTACCAGAATCTTAAACTTGCAGCCCGCCTTTGTCATCTTGTTTATGTTTATAGCCCTGAGAAGCCCCTGCGCAATATGGATATTGGTTCCGGAAGGCTCAAAGCCATCATAAGCTATAGGGTTTTTCTTTGTCTCGAGAAGTTGTTTTAGCTCTTCTTCTGTTACTATTTCCTCGCCTACTTGCTTGATCAGGGATAATTTTTGTTCTATGTTCATAGATGGGATAATTTTTGTTTTGTATTTAAATGTTTGGTGGAGAAAATCGGGTTTGAGGGGAGGATGTATGCCCCGCTATATGTGTTAGGTGAAAGGGCGAAGCCCGTCTCTTTTTATCATCGTAAATATAAGGGGCGGGGTAGTTTTTACTATTCTAATCAAACTTTCTTTTTCTTTTTGTAAGTCCAGTACCCCACAGCCCCTGCTGTACTAATACCTATTATTGTTAAAATATGCATCATTGAAACTTGTTCTTGTGAAATCATAATTCCTATAGCATAGACTAAGCTAATCGGCAATAGAAATACAAAAACAGGAATAATCAAATCCATGTATTCCTTTATGATTGGTATTTTGTTCATAATTAGTTTACCCAATTTTAATGCGTAATGACCTACTATAAAAGAAGAAATCATTAACATTGTCGAATAAACAATTAATGCATCCTTTAAAGTTGTAATTCCAATGATTTGGTTAATATTATCTGTGAGTTTAGGTACATAAATAAGAATAGCCAATGAAAAATATAACCCAATACCAACTTGCCATGCAATATGTGGTTTAATATATTGCCTATCGCTTTCTGGAATTTTGCTATTTTCTGGGATATAAATATCAAATTCTAATCTCTTTTTTACTATACCCTCTCTTATTAGTATATCAAGAACATTATCTATTTGCTTTTTTGTAACCTTGTCTTTTTTGAAGGCTTCATAAATAGCTTCTTTTGTCAAATCTTTAATATCTATTTTCTCGTCTGCCGCTCTACCATGAATGTATTCTGCAATATGGTCTTTTAGATAATAAGGTGGTATTGTTGAATCCATAAAACTAAATGGATAAAAACACAGTATTTAAACATTTAGATTATCTTTTTGCGACGTTTTTGCTTGAAAACGTATGATAAGCATCACGAACCGCAAAAAAGCAGTTATACCCTTTCTCCCACAAAAAACCAAAACCTTTATATACTAACTAATACCTATTAATTATTAACTAATACCAATTTAATACTACAATGCCACAAACAATAAATAAGCTTGAGCACTCACCAACACTGAACACAGTTCTTATGGTAGAATCAACCCTAAAAAATATGGACGAAAGCGTAATCACAATAGCAGAATTAAAAAGAAAGCTTCCTAGGCAAATAAATCACAACACCCTGAAGCTAATCTTAGAATATCTGGAGGAAAGCAATAAGATAGCAGTTTCTATAAGGGGCATAACATGGATACATAACACCAATGAAAGCTTAAGAAAAGCTATAAGCAAAGGGCTTGAAGTATGAAAAAAGTCCGTGTTATTTTCTCTCCGGAAGCTGAAGAGATATACAAATACCTTAATGAGCAAGCCCCAAAATCAAAAATAGAAAATACAATATTTAATGCCGTAAATAAAAAAGTTGAGTTGATAAAAGCTAATATACATTATGGGGATCCTATCGCTAAGAAATTAATTCCTGAAGAGTACAAGGCGAAGTACAGCATAACGATAGATAATTCTGTTAATTGGAGTAAAAAGATTTATAAATACTGAAATTCTTGTAGTTGTATGCGAGAGCGTGATGGAAGAAGTATTCCTAGGGAAACTTTAGAATACTTGAGAAATCAATCGATAAGATTGTGGAAAAGTGGAAAGAAGACCGAGGAAATTGCTGATTTTTGTGGTGTGCATTTTACGGTAGTTTACAAATGGATTAGAATTTACAAACAAAAAGGATTGAGTGGTCTGAAGAGAAGAAAAGCTAAGGGAGCTAAGCCGAAGTTGAACAAAGAAGACAAAAAACAAGTAATTTCTTGGTTGAGAAAATCGGCATTGGATTTTGGATTCGAAACTCCGTTGTGGGACTGCAAAAGAATTCAAAGAATGATAAAGCAAAAACTGAACAAAAATATTGCCATATCAAATCTCTGGGAGAATTTGCGAAGATGTGGTCTTACTCCACAAAAACCAGAGAAATTAGCTTTAGAAAGAAACGAAATGAAAGTTAAAAAGTGGATCAGGGAAGAATGGCCAAAAATTGAAAAACATCGTCGGAGATGGCAGGCAATGCTTTATTTTCAGGATGAATCCGGAGTTTCCTTGATCCCTGTTCTTGGAAGAACGTGGGCTAAAAAAGGAAAAACTCCCAAGATAAAAGTAACAGGAAACAAAGGCGGATTTTGCGTAACTTCTGCAATAAGCCCTGCCGGAAGAATGGTTTTCAGAATAGAAAACCACACCATCCACGCGGAAGACCACATTGATTTTCTAAAACAGATTATGAAACAACACCATCATAGAAAGGTAATCATTATCGAAGACAATGCCAAACCCCATATTGCAGTCGAAGTAAAAGATTTTGTTAGAGATAACGAAAACAAGATAGCAGTTTATTACTTGCCAACATATTCACCAGATCTCAATCCTGATGAAAAGGTTTGGAAGTATCTAAAGCACGTAAAATTAAAAGCACACCAAGCAAGAAACAAGAAAGAATTCAAGCCACTCATTCTATCAAAAATGCTAAGCATTCAGAAAAAACCCGAGCTCATAAAATCTTTTTTTGTTGGGAACATATTATTCTAATTATCAGAATTATCTAGAACTTATTCAGAGTAGAGCTTCCTAATTTCTGGAGAATGCTATACACATTAACTGATGGAGAAACAGAAGTTGAAATTATTGTATTTGTTCTTGATGTTATTGATCACAAGGAATACAACAAGAAGTTCGGGTATAAGGGCAATTAAATTTTTTCCACTGGCATTCTAATCAACGGCATAAATAAGTTATAAAATTCTGCATAAAAATCAATAGATTTATATTATAAAGGCATAAAAATAAATTCTGATGCTAACTACATCTGCGCAGGATTACACTTTGCCGTATTTTAGGCAGTCCGTTGAGCAGGGCTTTCAGAGATATGGAAGCAACCTTGCCAGAAACATCATTCTTTCCCATGGGCAGGAAGCTGTAGAAGCAGTCAAGGCTTATCTTTCTGAGATGCTTGCCTCTTTTGTCACGCCTAAAAAAATTTCCAAGCATAGAGGAAGCGCAATTAGGGACGAATACGTTTTTGAGTTGGTTCAGCAGGCAAGGGAAAGTAATTTTCCCGGTGTGCGTATTTTTGTTTACGACTATATAGGCAGGCTGTCGCTTTTTACAGCTGCTGTTGTTCCAGAAAGCTTGAATAGGGCGCCTTTAAAACCGGAAGATTACATAGGTTTTGCAAATGCAGCTTATTGGAATATTGTTTCCGAGCAGCGTAAATCAACAGGCGATGCAGCATCTGTTTACTTCGTTCTTGCAGACAAAACTAGCGATGTTGCAGAAGTTTTACTAAACATAGCGGGGGATAATATAAGGATGCATGGCAGAATTTTGGGAAGGCCGTTTTTAACTCTAGAACAGATTGCATCAGGAAAAAAACCTTATGATATTATTGAGGAAGCTGAAGCTATTCTTGCCAAACCCAACTAAACCACTGGACATTCGCGCGTAAGATATTTAAACCCAAAAGCCCTCTTTTGTTCTTATGAAAATCTCCGTCTCTATGCTTTCTGCATACCTTTTCTGCACAAGGAAGCTATTTCTTGAGCAGGTTCTGGCTTTAAAAGAGCCACCAAAGGAAAGCACTGCATTAGGCTCATTAAGGCATAGTGTCTACAATTCAATAAACCGGTCAGAAGAGAGGATCGTTTCTTCAATAGCAGAAAAAATTCAGTATAGCCAGCTCATAAGCAGCTATAAGCTGTTCTATTCAAACATATTAAGGGAGCAGATAATAAAAAACAAGCCAAGCCTAAGGTCATTTAACTTAGATTTAGCAGGGGTATTCAGGAAGACATGGCCGTTGATATTAAGCGAGGCAGAAAGCCGCTCAAATAACGTTTTTAGCTTTATCCAGCAGCATAATGTATACGGGAAAGAGCTTTGGGAAAGGCTGACTCCAAAGATATTATCCGAGCAAAAAATAGAATCTGAACTATTGCAGCTTAAAGGCATAATAGACCGAATAGAGATTTATGATACTGGCTATGTCCCTGTAGAGCTGAAAACAGGAAAAATGCCCAAAGAAGGGGTTTGGCCAGGGCATAGAATCCAGATAGCAGCATATGCGATGCTCATAGAAGAAAGTTACAAGACAAGCGTGAAGGAAGGGCTTATACGCTACCTTGATGCAAATGAAACAAGGCAGATAGCCATAAATCCTTTCATGAAAGAGGAAATAAGGCAGATAACCTCGGAGATACATGAGCTTCTTAAGGATGCAAGCCTTCCAAACTACTGCCAAAATAAAAACAAATGTGTCAATTGCGGATTAAGGAGCACATGCTATGATGAAGAAAAAGTTACTACAATGCTGTCAGAAATGCAATAAATTCCGAATCAAAACATTTAAATATAACTTAAGTTACTTTCCCATAATATTTACTGTGGAGGAATTATAATGGCTGAGGAAGACAAGAAATTCTCAAAGCAGCTTATCGGCAAAACTGTAGTAAGCAAGACAGGGAAGCGCTTTGGCGTAGTAGGCGACTTGGTTTTTGAAACACGCTCCGGAGAGCTTATACACCTTGTGATTAATGACCCTACATCATACACTGCAAAATTAGAGCTTGAAAAGGACGCAGACGGCCACATTTTAATACCTTTCAGCGCAGTTATCGCAATGGGTGACTTTATGGTTATTTCTGAAGAAGACATTCTTTAAATGTGGATATTCCATTACCCACTTCATGATTTAGCTTATTACAACTGTGAACTTCTAACTTTTTTGCAATAATTATTTAAATTAGCTTGCATTCTTTTTTCTATATGGATAGCGCTATCTGGACTGAAAAATACAGGCCAAAGGAATTTTCTGAAATCAAGGGCCAGGAAGAAATAGTAAAGAGGGTAAAGGCATTTGTAGAGAAAAAAAACATCCCGCATCTTTTGTTCACAGGCCCCGCAGGTGTCGGAAAAACAACTCTGGCATTGGCTATAGCAAGGCAGCTTTTCAGGGATTCATGGCACCAAAACTTTTTGGAGCTGAACGCAAGCGATGAAAGGGGAATCGATGTTATACGGAGTAAGGTCAAGGATTTTGCAAGAACCAGGGCTATTGGAGATGTCCCATTTAAGCTGATATACCTCGATGAATGCGATGCCCTCACAAGGGAAGCCCAGCAGGCATTGAGGAGGACAATGGAAAACTACACTCAAACCTGTAGATTTATTTTAAGCGCAAATTATTCTTCTAAAATCATCGATCCAATTCAAAGCAGGTGCGCGATGTTCCGCTTTAAGCCTTTGGAAAAAAAAGATATTTTCGCCATAGTCAATAAAATAGTAGAAGATGAGAAAATGAAAGTAGACGGCGGCGCAAAAGAAGCTTTATTTGGCATAAGCGATGGAGACGCCAGAAGAGTTAATAATATACTTCAAAGCTGCAGCGCCATAAGCGACCATATAACTGAAGAGATAGTTTACTCGATGGCTTCAGTTGCAAAGCCCAAGGAAATTAATGAAGCCCTAAAATTGGCTTTGGAAAACAAATTTATTGATGCAAGGAAAAAGCTTTTGGATATAATGCTTAGCTACGGCCTTTCTGGATTGGATGTAATAAAGCAGATACAGCAGGAAATTCTTAATTTGGACGGAATAGACAACGAAAAAAAGATGCTCCTGATGGAAAAGTGCGGGGAAATAGAGTTCAGGATGACGGAAGGAAGCGACGAGTTTATACAGTTGGAAGCTTTGTTAAGCCAGTTCTGCCTTTATGGTTCTAAAAAGTAGATCATTAAAAAAAGATAAAAAATAATTAAGAATTCTTAGCTAATCAAGTGCTTTACCAAGACTTCCTTGTCGGCAGTTTGGTCATAATTAAAGTCTACGCTTATATCAATTGGCTTTTTAAAATCATTCCTTGCTGGATCAAGATCTAAAGTGCACGTTATTGTCCTCTTGTCGCCTATTAGCTTGACCTTTCCGCTTTGCTTTGCTGTCGTTGCGCCCGCAACATCTGCCAATCCAACGCAACTTAGCTTATAATTTGTTGCAGCAGGTGCTACTCTTGGTGGAAGCCCTGTATCAACTGTCACTACAACCTGGTCTTCTTTTGTTCTTCTATTTGTTGGATCTTTTGGGCAATCTGCAGGGGTAGTTGGATCAAAAGCGCTGCCAGTGCCAGAATGCATGACATCGAAACTGAACTGAACTTTATCCTTGCCGGCAACACTTTCTCTGAAAGAGGAGGTCTTTATTTGCGATCCTGAATTGAAAATTGTCTTCGGCTCAGTAGGATTGCATATAGCATTTGGGGATCTATCTATCTGGTTCTGCAGTATGCATAATTCTGAAATTGCTTTTGTTTTATACAAATAGCACACATCTGCCCTAAATATAAAAACAGTATTGCCTTGAATAGTGTCTTTAAACTTAAACTGCTTATCAGCGCCTGTTGCATCCTTTGGCAATGTAAGGAAAATTTCTACCGGCTCAAGGACATTACCATCTGCCTCTTTTTTCCTGCCGGTAAGGTCGTCCAAAGGATTCTGATCTTTAAGTTTTGTTTCATCGAAATCAAAAGTTGGTGGAACTGTTGCTGGGACTATTGCCGGATTAAATTGGCTTGGCAAAAATCCAATCAGGCTAACCTTTGCGTTTGCTTTGGCAATATCCTGCTCTCCAACATTTTTTAAGCTTACAATAGCATTAAATGGAAATATATTCCCGTCAGTTACTTCAGCCGGAGGATTTCCTTCCAAAAACCCGATTTCTACTCCGCCATCTCCGCCTAAAAAAGGCGTAGTTATAGAGCTGCTTGTCGTGTCTCCGCCTTGGCACCCAACTGCAAATAACATTAGAACTGCGCTGAAAAAAACCAGACTTTTTCTTTTTGCATTCATTTTAATCTATTCACCTTTTTATTGTTATTATATTTATTGTTATTATATAGTTATTATAATCTATTCACCTTTTTATTGTTATTATTTAAACTTTTCTATTTTTAAATTTTATTAGTGGGCTGCGGGCATAGTATTTGCAGGTTTTATTCCAGCTTTCTTATGCTTACCTGCTTCGATACAGTCGTCCTGTAGCCATATTTTAATTCAACAATCAAAGGGGTTAAGTAAGCTGATGTGCTGCCCAATTTGCTCGCATCGCTTGTATCCACAGTGCAGACTACAAACCCTTCTCCGTCAAAAAGCCTTATAAGATGCGTGCCTTGCTTTGCAAAAGGGCTGCAATTACCCAATAAATTAACAGTACCTGCCTTAACGCTCGTAAGATTGACTAAATCAAAATCCTCTCGTTCTAATCGGTCGCTCGGAGACGAGCATTTACTTAAGGAACTTAAGCTTATTACATCACCATTTCCCTCATTTTTTATTGTGATTTTAAACCTCAGCTTTTTTGACGAAGCTTCCTGGTCTATTTTTGTGACTGCTATTGGCGCTCCCTGGCTGGTTAAGGTTGTGCTACCTAATGTGCACACTTTTTCCTGCTTGGTATCAAACGGGTTTGGGTCAATGCAAACATTAGGCCCTGCTTTTGTTGCGTAAGGGTAGCATGCTGTCGCAAGTATTGTAGGCTCATATTTATTGACCTCGAGCTTATTGGCTATAATATCTCCGCTAAACGTAATGCTGTCAAACCCCCCATTAGGGCTAAGCGGGCTCGCAGCAGGCAAATTTTTGTTGTATAAGGTTTCGAAAGTTGGTTTAATATCTATTATGCCTTTATCGAACCCGCCAATGGACAGATTGGCGTTTAGAAGTGGGTCACCTGTTTCAGGTGTACTTTCCGTTTCAAGGCTATAAGCGCCCTTATTCTTTACATCAACTACGACGGTAAAGCTTTGGGTTTCCCCCGGGCTTATGATATATTTTTCCTGCGGGAAATTTTCAACAAAGCTTATCACCAATCCATCTGTGCCCGTTACGACACCATCGATATTCTCTTCTTTCTTTGTGCATCCCGCTAAAATAATTGCTAACAAAAGAAAGCCCATGCCAACAAATTTTTTCCAGTTTTTATGTGTCATTTTGCTGTAATTTAATATGTCAGGACTTTTTCTATTATTATATCTTTCGATATTGTAAATGTGTAGCCGTAATCAAGCACTATTTTTAATGGCGCCGTATAAGCATCCAAGTTCGCGTCTATGCCGATACTGCCATCTTTACCTTCATAAGTGCACCTTATCATATCCTCTTTGTCTCTCAGCCTTGCCTCTGTAGCGCCAGGTCCTATACTCTCATCAGGATTGCAGTCTAATTCCACTCCGGATAATGTAGCCATAATATTTAATACATTAAAATCCCTGTAGCTCAATGGCTTATTGGAGCACGCCGTTTCTATGGCTGCATTTTTTATAACTTGCCCGTCTCCTGCATTTTTAAGGTAAATAATAAAATGAGGCTTTACCTTCCCTTCATCCTCTTGTGGCAGCATCTTGGTCTCTATTTTTGTGATAGCCACCGGCGCTCCCTGCCCGTCTCCAAAATCAATATCCTTTATTTTGCATGATTTTTGCCCTCGCCTTTGCCCCGTCACATCAGTATCTATGCATACAGAAGCATCAAGGATAGTTTTGTATGGGTAGCATGCAGTTGCAAATATTGTAGTTGGCTTGGTTTCGCTTTGCCCGCCAATTTTTTTTGTCCATGCAGTTATGCCGATAAAATCTTCATCTCCATTGGGGTTAAAAATTTGCTTCCCGCTTATTTTGATTGGCTTCTTCGCAGTTAAATTAGTAAGAGTCTCTATAAATTTTTCTAACAGCAGTTTGTCCGCATCTGTCAAGTCCTCTGGCTTTTTTTGGCTAATCGTGCTGATACTTGTCAGGCTTACTTCGTCTATCCCTGCAGTTTTCAATGCAATTTTTTCTTCCTCGTTAAGATTGCTAGCCTTATCCTTTACATTCCCCACCAATCCAACATAAGCCTTTTCAAATCCGAAAACAACTATCCCGCTTTGCTCAACAACATCCTCAGTCTTTGGATCATCCCCAATATTTGAAGCCCCTGCATTCTTTATCCTTAAAGAAATCGGAAAGCTCCCTCCCTCAAAAACATTTTTAGGAGGCGCATTCTGCAAAAATTCCATCTTTAATCCGTCTGTTCCTACCCTTATATCTGCATCTGTCAGGGAATTGTTGCTTTTTTTGCCGCTGCATCCAGCAACAGCTAATAAAATCATCATAACAATAATAAAATTTATTTTTTTGTTCATCTTGAGGCTAAATGTTTTTTATTTTCTTCAAACATCTGTTATCTAAACAAGTTTTGATATACATTTAAGCTTAGCTCTTTTTTATCTTTTTCACTTGTCTAGTCTTTGGCTCTACCCAATAGATATAGGCATTATCTGCAGCTATTTCTGTTGGCTCGTCCCCGATAGTTTTAACTCCATCTATCATCGCCAATGTTATGGGTGTTCCACCTGTTTTCGGAATCTTTTTGATAGCATCGCTCACAAGAACATATACGTTGCTGGCATCCAGAATTAATATATTTCCTGCTACTTCTATTCCAGATCCAAGCTCTTCTATGGCAAGCTCTCCTTTCGGAATTCTTTTAAGATTGAAGTGGTTTCCTACTATTCTCTCTATCCAATAGACACCGCTAGAATCAGCTGCTAAATCCATAACCCAATCGACGCCATTTAGGGTACCATATATTTCAACACTCCCACCGCTTTTTGGGAGCCTCTTTATAAATATGCTACCTTCCTTTGCAGCACTACTATCGGCAAAGTACACATAATTGTCATCTACGGCGAAAGCACCGATACCACCTATACCGCTTACAAGAGTTTTTGTAGCCCCCCCCTTTTTTGGTATCGACTTAATGCTACTAGTCATCTTTGCATCCTCACTGGCCCCCCAATAGATGTTATCTCCATCGATACGCATATCACTAGTACCTGCACCATCCGCTAACGTTGCCACTATTCCAGTATCTTTCCGAACTCTTTTGATACTCCCTCTATCATAGAAATAAGCTGATGTATCATCAACAAGTAAGTGGGTATAGCCTGAGTTATCTATAAGTTTTACCACCTCTGTAACTTCTCCCCCATTTTTGTCCACTTTGCTTATGACCCCACCCATATACATTCCTGCATCATTCACTTTGTAATACTTCACAAATATATAAGTGTTGTCGATACCCATTTGCATAGGTAGCGTTAATTTATCGGCTATAGTCGCAATAACGGTAGGAGTTGTCGACCCCCCAGGCACTGCTGCAGGTCCCGCAGTAGCGCCTGTTTCCTGCCCTATAGAGCCAACTGTGCCCACTCCCCCCTCACCAGCAGGAGTAACTTCCAATATTACTGCAGATTTTTCGAACTCGTTGTCCTTATTCAAGGCATCCGCATAATAGGAATATTTATAGTCGCCGCTAAGGCTCACATACTCATCAGTATATTTATAGGAAGCAGTTCCGTCTGCATCAACTTCCCCTATATTATTAAACTCTTCAGTATCGCTGTCTTTCCTGTAAATTCTATAGCGGATAACATCACCAGAGCCTCCGCCGTCATTTATTGACTTGTCCCAGACTATTGTTATGCTGCTCCCCAAAGTCACGCTTCCCTTTGAAACCAAAGCTCCATTGCTTCCTTCAATCATTAAATTTAATGGAGCCCCTACATTGCCTTCTGTTCCGGAAGTCTCGTCTTTTTGCACATTTACGCTGACGCTTTTCTCGACCTGATAATCATACCTTGCCTTAACCCTGAATGATTTTGTTGTTAGGGGTGCATTGCCTAAAATGCTCGGCTGAGGCCTGAACCTGCACCTTAATTGTATTCCCTTTTCAAAATCTTTTTCTCCTTTGAATTCCTTAGGATTTAAGGAATATCCATTGTACTTTTGCGCCCCTTCCTCGAAGAAAGAGTCGCAAGATTTCACACACCTGCCCAAATTTTCATTGCACTCAAATTTACAGGATTCAAAGGCGTTGTTCGTCGTCTCGCCAGGCTTTAGATACCCCTCACAAACCTCCAGGCACTCTTTTTGGACAATATCGGTGCATGAATCCTTTTTGCAATTGCTTGGGAGGTATTGCGTAAACTCCTTATTGCAGCTTGCTTGCTTGTCAAAATCAATTCCTTCAGGCAAAAATATAACAAGCTCCTTAAGCTTGGTTATCCTTCCCTGCCACCCTTCCCTGTTTTGTATGTCAATTCCCAAAGAAGGCTCAGCAGGATAGCTGTCAGAAACCCCGACAAGTGGGTTTGTAGTGCCCATCTCTATCTTTGCAGGCCCGTTAGTATAAATTGCAACTGGAGTTCTGTCTGTAATGCTAAACTCCTCAAACACATCTAAGCCCTCTCTTGTCATCGCCCTCTGCCTTTCCTTGTCTATAAAATAAACTTTTAGGTAAGATAGGGTCTCAAAATTAAAGTCCGCAAAAGCTTTGATGGTATTTGTGCCTTCTTTCAGCTTGGATGCTGCCCCCTTTTTAGTGCCATTGAAAGTGCATGCAAAATCCTGCTCTTCCAGTGTAAAGACAGAAAACTTCTTTTCTGGGTCAACATCATTGGCAGGAAGCTTCTTTTTGTCCCTCTCTGCAAAGCACCCGACTTTGATGTTAATCGGGTCATCTAGAGTCCTGGCTTTCACAGTGCCCCAGACTATAGCATCTTCATCCATGTAATAGCTCTGATCCGCGCTTTGCACATTTTCGAGATAAACCCCCAGGGGCTCAAACTGGTTTTCCTCGACTTTGCCGGTTACAGCGTAGTTTATTCTTCCCGTGAGCCATTCTGTTGCATAATTTTTCCAGTTTGTTACGGATTGCACAATACCTGTTGTAAACTCATCTTTTTGCGCGGTTAGGTCAGTTTGGGCAAAGGCGGTATTTACTAATAGTACGTTCTTTAATCCAAGCCCCAGGTATAGTAAGACCAATCCAATCTGTATTGTTTTCTTGGCGGTGCTGTCCTTTACAAATGCAAGGTAGAAAAAAAACCATAGCGGGAAGAGCAGCCTGTTAAATAAAAAATCAGGCATCATAACACCGCTTAGAATGTCTGGGATCAATTTAGTTATTGTAGCCAGCCCAAAAATATCCATAAACATCATAGCAAGAAAAATCCAATGGACATTTGTAATCGGCACATCCTGATTGAATCCCTCAAGCAGGTACATGAAGGTAAAAAGCGCAAAAAGGGCATGCAAAAGCACCCACACATTGCCGCCTCCAAAAGACAATGCAAAAAAAGCCATCATAAATAGCGCAAAAGGATAAATCCACTCAACTCTGCTTTTCGGCCTTCTAAAAATCCAGTAAATTATAACAGAAGCCCAGTAAGGGGCGCTTGTAGCTATGCTTGCAACAGCCAGCATCACAATATTCCCGCCTGAAAATAAAAATCCAAAAAATGAATTAAGCTCTACACCATTTTTATTTAGTATAAAATCTATAAATACGAGCATTAATGGAAAAATCAGTATAAACGCGCTTTTCGCTCCAACCTGTTTTTTGGCAAAATCATGCGCCTTCCCAATGCCCTTAAGCCCTCCAACAGCCAATCCGCCCATTAATCCTGCTCCGGCTGCAATCTTTGCGCTTCCAGGAGCTGTTTGCACGCCTCGCTGTATGGCGCTGCCAGCCCTTTGTCCGCCTCTTTGCATAGCCCCTCCAGCATTCTCGAATCTTTGTTGCATTGAATCCCCCAAGTTTTGAGAGGCTTGCCATCCGCTTTGCCATCCTTTAGCTTGAGCTACATTTTTGCCTTTAGCAGCCATTCCAGCTCCCCTTACTATCAATGGTATTACCATTTTTTATGCCTACAATTAAACAAACCTAAAGAATTCTTTCCAAACCACCTCTTAATTAAATTAATGAGCTTCTAATATAAATATGAATCTATAATTATTAAACTCTTACCTATTTTGCAGCTGCACTCTTATCTCAACAATATCCAGCCTTGTCCTTGGCACTATTTCAATAAAGTTATTGCCTTCTTTCAGCAAGTCAGGATCATTCCCATTATTAAGCTTTTTTGAGTATTTCTTATCTTCTGTATCAATCTCGCGGAGCCTGTCATTTATATTTAAGTCAGCCCTTTTCAATCTTTCATCATCTGAAAACTCTATAGTTAAAACAGCATCTTTGTCCCCGTCTTCAATCATCTTGATCTGGCTTTTATTAGCCTCAAAGAAATAAACCTTAGGCTTAGCTTCTTTTTCAACAAACTCCAGTTTTATCTGCTCAACGCTGTAGCTTCCCTTATTCGTTTTGAATATAACTCTATTCTCTCCGGAATTTAAGACTCCAACAGGTATTGGCTGCCTGTAAGGGTCCCTGCAAACTGGCACAGCAGAAAATACGTTCCTGTTATTCACAGAAACATCAAGCATTCCTACCTTATCCTCGCTCTTGCAGTAAGGTACAAACCTCAATTCAGCGCTTTCTATATTTGAAAGCTCTTCATCAGTCAAAGTAAAGACATTCCTGCTCTCCTGCTTGCTCTTATCGGTAATGTCCCCAAGAATTCTGATATCTTCAAGGATATACTCATTCGTTTTCCAAAATTTAAAGCCGACAGAAGACACGCTGAACTCCAAAGAATTATCCTCTTCAAGCAGGCTCTTTTTGAGCTTTACCGGAGCAACATTCTCAGTTTCAATGCTATTTTCAAAAATAATTTCATTATTAAGTTTTATTGTAAGCGCCCCATCATGCTTTTTTGCATTGAATGACAAGACTAGGTTATCGGTATTCTCCAGATCCTCAACGCCAAAGCTGACTGTCCTGCTTTTTTTGTCAAACCAGCCATTTCTCACAATTATTGGGTTGATTTCATCAATCTCTTTAGCTTCGGTTTTCTCGAACAAAAAAATATTTGGCACGCTTTTGTCCAAAACCCCTTTAGTAGTGTCAAGTGTCCCCGGAAACTCCTTAAGCAGCAAATTATCTTCTCCCTTGGCAGAGCTCCCGCCTCCAGCTTTGCTTATATTTTTTCCCTCAAGAACAGCTTCCCTCTCTGATGACGGTAGGAATATGATATACACCATGATTAATCCTGCGATAATCGCTACAAGAATAGCGGCATTAGCCCCGCCCTGCGCCTTCGATTTCAAAAATTATCACCTTTTTGCAATAGTATCTACCTTTGTGTGAAAAATGAACCGTTTAATATTTAAATGTTTTGATTAAGCTAATGGCAGAATGAAGATAATACACTCTGACCTTAAAAAAGGCGAAATAAAGGTAAAAGCTGAAAACTTGGACGACTTATGGTATCTAAGCCAGATAATCGAAAAAAATGATTTCATCAAGGGAAGGACTTTTAGAAAAATAAAGATTGGAGAGGATACTGAAAGAAAGCAATCCATCATCAAAAAGCCCGTATTTCTAAAAATACAGGTTGAAAAAGTTGAATTCGGCAAAAACTCCAGCACCTTAAGGGTTTCTGGCATGATTAAGGAAGCTCCAGAAGATATTCCATTGGGCTCTTACCACTCTTTCAATGTTGAAGAAAATTCCATTATAGAGATAATCAAGCAAAAGTGGATGAAATTTCAGCTTGAAAAATTAAATGAAGCCAGCAGGCAGCAGGCAAAAATCTTAGTTTGCGTTCATGACCGCGAAGAAGCATATTTTGCGCTAATGAAAAAATACGGCTATGAGCTTCTTTCCAGCCTTAAGGGCAATGTGGCAAAAAAAGCAGATTTGAAGCAGATAGAAGGCAAATTTTACAGGGAAATAATAAATCAGCTTAATGAATACAACATGAGGTATGGGCTAAGCAAAATAATACTGGCAAGCCCGGCATTCTGGAAGGAAGAATTAATGAAAGAATTAGAAGATGGGCCAATAAAAGAAAAAATAATACTGGCAACATGCTCGTCTATCGGCGAAAATGCGATAAATGAGGTCCTTAAGAGGCCAGAAACAGAAAATGCGCTGAAGCAGGACAGGATTGCAAAGGAATACCATTATGTAGAAGAGCTTTTAGCGGAAATAGCCAAAAATAATCTGGCTTCTTATGGGTTAAAAGAGACAAAAAATGCAGTAGAAGCAGGAGCTGTAAGGATATTGCTTGTCACTGATAAGTTCATCCAGGGCAGAAGAATGGAAAACAATGCAGGGGAAGTCGATTACATAATCAATGCGGCAGATAATTCCAAAGGAGATGTTTTGATTGTAAGCTCGGAGCACGAAGCCGGAAGGAAATTAGACGGGCTCGGGGGCATTGCAGCGATATTAAGGTATAAGCTTAGTTATTCTTAGCAGGGAATTCAAAAGGTTTAAAAATTTGAATAAAATCAGCCCATTCTAAAAAAGAGGCAAGATGGAAGAGAAATTTGATTCGCTATTAAAAGAGAAGAGAATCTTCAATCCTTCTAATGAGTTCAGCAGCAAAGCGCAGATAAAAAGCATGCAGGAATACGAAGCGC
>Ga0209211_10003011_pt1 | contig 28087 bp, 27 predicted proteins | sample RifGroA2_FD_183992 | JGI IMG/M metagenome (GOLD analysis project Ga0209211, IMG submission 183992) | Groundwater microbial communities from Rifle, Colorado, USA - Groundwater A2 (SPAdes) (version 2) | ecosystem: Environmental > Aquatic > Deep subsurface > Groundwater | place: Rifle, Colorado...
GCAAAACCTTTGCGCCCCATCATGATTATCAAGAGGATAAATTTGTGTATGATGAAGAGGAGGGGGAGGATGATGAGGTAGATAGGCTGTAGGGTCAAAGTTTGAAAATTAACAAAACTATATCAATTTAAAAAATATGCTTTTAAACCAAAATATAAACAAAGAAGATGAGCGGAATTTGGAAGCCGAGGTTAATATATTGGCTGTGCAACACAAGTTTGATAAAGCGCAAGCGAACTTTTTAGCGCTCGCCGCTTTGATCAATGGCAAGGTAATAGAGTTTAGTAACCATGAGGAATAGCGAAGTAAAATTTAGTAAAGGAATTCAGTTTGGCGGAGAGACCATAGTAGAGGCGCAGGATAATATTTATTACCCCGATTCTGATGAGTCTCAAAAAACAGCAGTAGAAGAAGACCCAGAGATCAAGCAAGGATTAGCAAATTGTGTTCATATCTGCCTTGAGAATTGCAAACAAATTATCAACGCAGAGGAGAAGCTATCAACCAATAAAGTATGGCAATTGTTAAAAGTGCTTGGGGAAGGGCTGAATAATGTTGTTAGAGCTGGCAGTGAACTTGCTTTAGCTAAGGTGGTAGGAGAGCAACAAAAAGATGCTTTGCTGGGTTTATGGCAGCAACGTGAGTCCTTGATGAAGATTTTTCCTTATTTTTGGAGGCTTGCCAAATACGGCCCTTTGGCAAACAGAGATACCATGTCTGTGGAGGAACGAGAGCTCCGTGAATTTATCGCAAACAATACACCAATTTCTTTTCCTGGAAGTGGCAATGTTGCTGATTTGCTGAAACAGGTGGAACAGACTTTTTTAACTGAAGACAAGGAACAAAAGCCCCTCACTTTAAGAGCGCACTCTTTAAGGGGGATCGCACATAGAGATGCCTTTCGACTGTATTTAGGCTTAAACCAAAGGTTTGATACTTTTCGTCCAGCTAAATATCTGCCGACCATGCGTTCAGGCAACAAAAATATCGCAAAATATGAGCCACACCGTTTAGACGTAATGCTCGGTTTGACAGATGTTAGAACCCGAGAACTTGTAGATCCGCAAACGAATGACATTGATAATAAGAAAACGATAGATTATTTAAAAAGTAAAGGAGAACTCCCAGTTACAACCGCCGACGGAACTTTATCTGCATTGGGAAGATTTAAGTTATATTACAAAGCAGACGACGGACAAGGAAAATCTTATGTTTCCGGCTACGATCGCCAAGATTACGACCCTATAGGACTAACATTTTTTAATATGTCACCGGTGGATGTATTCAACAGGCCTTATGATATTTATTTCCGTTTATATGAAGAAGATTTAGACAGAGTGCAAGAGCTAGTGGAGAGAGATAATTTTGACCGCTATTATCTTGAGAGTATATTAGTTAGTTTGGTTAGAGCAAAAGCTGAAAATACGCCGGAAGAATTCCTAACTTTTTTTAGAGTCGTGGCAAATAATGAGGCGGTTAAAAAGTGGTATGATTTATTTTTGGAAAGATTTGACTTAAACGCCGAAACAGCGGCAATGCCAGCCCAAAAAGAGCACATATTCCAACAAATGCAAGAATGTTTCCAACAATTATATGAATCGTGTTCCGCCGATGTTGAAGAACTTGACCAGACAGTGGCAAGATTACAACAATTGACGGGTGAGGCAGAGATGCCTCCTAATGAGAGCGCTGTTATAATTAAAGAATTGCTTCGTAGCAGGGATGAGAACGGCAGAACACTCGAAGTTAAGGAAAGATTTATATTTCATGCAGATCAAATTTTTGGAGATAAAAATGATGTGTTTTAATTTATGCCCGAACTGCCGGAAGTAGAAACAATCAAACGCGATTTGAATCGTTATCTTCGCAGCAAGAAAATAAAAACCGTCGAGGTCAAGTTAGCTAAAATTGTTAAACCCTCTCCGCCGCAATTCCAAAAATTATTGGTCGATCAACAAATCGAGGAAGTAAATCGCCGCGCCAAGCTTTTAATTTTTCGGCTGTCTGGCGGTTTTTTTATTTTAACGCATCTAAAAATGAGCGGGCAAATGATTTTTACTGATGGTCAAAAAGTTTTGGCCAAAGGCGGTCATTTGATTAAAGATGGCGACAAAGATTTACCTAATCAGTACACTCATGTAATTTTTGAATTTGCTGATGGCAGTCACTTATTATACAATGACCTTCGCCAATTTGGCTGGCTCAAGATTGTCGATCAACAAACTTTGCAGAAAGAGTTGGTTAAGTACGGACCAGAACCACTAGAGCCAGCGTTCACTCAAAAAGTATTCGCGCAGTTGCTGGAGAAAAATCCGCGCCCAAAAATCAAACCGTTTTTAGTGAAACAAGAGAAAATCGCCGGCATCGGCAATATCTACGCAGATGAAATTTGTTTTTACGCTCGAATAAACCCGGCAAGAGTAATCAAAACTCTAACCATCAAAGAGCGAAAGGATTTATTTTTAGGCATCAAGCATATTTTAGAGCAGGCGATCGCTAAGCGCGGTACTTCGGCTGATCAATATGTTGACGCGCGGGGACAGCAAGGCGGATATTTACCTTATCTTAAAGTCTATGGCCGTGCCGGGCAGAAGTGTAAACGTTGTGCTGGGATCATTAAAAAAATCAAGCTGGCTGGCCGGGGGACGCATTTTTGTCCGCAGTGCCAAAGGTAGCGAATTTTGTCGTAACTACTCACTGACCGTTGTCATTGCGAGCCGAAGCCTTAAGGGCTGAGGCGTGGCAATCCCGAATTATGAGACAATTCAAACTTTGAGATTGCCACGTCGTGCGTCTATTTAAAATTATGACGCACTCCTCGCAATGACAGTAATATGTTATGGTCAGTAAACAGTTGCATTTTGTCAATTTGATACTTGCGCGTAAATTTGTTAAAGTAGGAGAAAGAAGTTTTTGAGGTATGAATTTTTTATTTTTTCTAAAACCGAAAAAGAAAAAAATCCCGGTCAAAACAACAATTTTATGGTTGATTATGCCAGTCATTTTAGTACTGGCCATTGTAATCAAGTTTTCCCTCACTCAGAATGAGCGAATCTTAATTGATTATTTACCAGGGGACAGTGATTTTTGGCTTTGGCAAAATTCTGATGGTTTTAACCAAAACGCGGCCGTAATTTTACGGCAACTGGGTGTAGGAGATCATTTGCTAGGCGTTTTTAAAAAAAGCGCTGATGAACTTTTGGTTTATCGCCGCGATGGGCAGTGGTTTAATCTGGCGGCTCCCAGCTGGTACGACGCTCAGTCGGTTAAGTCACAGGCCAAATTGTGGGAACAGTTGTATCAAGACGGCAACAATAATTTAATCGGTTATTTGGACGCGGCTTATCTTAGGCAAGAAGTGCCAGAGATGGATAGTTTTGGCGAGTGGCCAGACGCGTATTTTATCATCAAGGCTGATAATCGGACCGTGGAATTTACGTTAATCAAAAAAGAGTCGGTCGATAATTTTGTGGCTGGAGCGCAGTTGCCGGATTTTCCGGGCAGCGGCTGCCAACCGCTCTTGGCTCTCAAATTAACTGATGATGCCTGGTTTAATAAAATCACCACACCTGTTCGGGATAAGCTCGCGCTTGAAGTGGCCAAAGCCTATCCGGTTATTGTTTGGACAATGTTGCCGGATCAAACCTGGATGCAAGAGAAAGTAATAAAGCCGGATTTGTTTGCCTGGCAGGAGATCAACCCTGGCGAATTTACCATAAGTCTAGATAAGGCAAAAGCTAACGAATATCAAGTCAGCGATCAGTTGGGCGAAATCAAAGTCCCTTTTGGTTATTCTAATGATGGCGAGGCGTTGTTAGTAACCAGCTCTCCGGAAACCCAGCCTGCTTGCCGCCGCCAATTAGCTAAAGCTAGCCGAAGTAATTTTGTTTACCTTAATTTATTGCCGGGCGATGGTTTGGTTGATGTGATTTTAGGTTCAAGCGAAGTTTTGTTGTGGTTGCGGGAGCAGGGCGCGTCGAGCTTGATGGTTTACGAAGAAGGCGGCGTGGCGCGCGGGGAGGTCAAATTTTAAACATGCCTCATCGGCAGTCTGCCGGAGAGGTAGATTAAAAAATGAAAAGTGAAAAATTAAGATCAGACTGTTTCTGGAATAAGCAAAAACGCTATTTTGTCATCCCAAGCTTGCCGAGGGATCCCTTGTCTAAACAAACATAGATTCCTCGACTTCCCCCTCGACCCTGCTCGGGGTCCGCTCGGAATGACAAAAAAAGTTTAGCCTATGATCATCACTACCAAACAACTTTTTAAAATCGCTTACGGTAAATTCGCCGTCGGCGCGTATAATATCAATAATTTAGAGCAGTGCATCGGCCTATTTTGCGGCAGTCTGGATTCGCAGGCGCCGTTCATCATCCAGATTTCCAAAGGCGCGCGGGATTATGCCAATAAAAGTATGCTGGAAGCGATAATTCGCGCGGCGGATAAATTATATCCTGAGGCGATTTTTGCGGTGCATCTGGATCATGGCGACGAGGATACTTGCTACGACTGCATTGCCTCGGGTTTTTATTCTTCGGTAATGATTGATGCCAGCATGTTTGATTTCAACAAGAACATCGAAGTCACTAAGCGCGTGGTGGAGCGGGCGCATCAAAAAAATATCAGTGTTGAGGCTGAGTTAGGGGAGCTGGGCGGAGTCGAGGAGAATATTCAAGTTGATGAAAAGAACGCGCATTTAACTGATCCGGATCAGGCCGCCGAATTCGTCAAACAGACCGGTTGCGACAGTTTGGCGGTGGCGATCGGCACCTCGCACGGGGCTTATAAATTTAAAACAGCGCAAGGTTTGCATTTTGATCGGATCGCCGCGATTCAAAAAAAATTGCCCGGATTTCCGCTGGTGATGCACGGCTCGTCATCAGTGCCGCAGGAGGAAGTAGAGCGGATCAATAAATATGGCGGGAAAATGGCTGGGGCGCGCGGGGTGGACGAGAACGAATTTGCGCGCGCGGTGCCTTTGGGCGTTGTCAAAGTGAATATTGATACTGATGGCCGGTTGGTTTGGACAGCGGTGCACCGTGAGCACTTCATCAAAAATCCGGAGAATATCGATTTTAGAAAACCCGGCAAAATTTTTATGAACGAATACGCTAAATTTATCGCCCACAAGAACGAGAAGTTGGGGTCAGCTGGTTGGCTGGTAAAGGTGCGGGAGGTTATGTGATTCGCGAACGATGTGGCAGGCGTTGGCGCGGGCTGATGTTTAAAATCGTAATGAATTGACTAAAATAGGTGAAATAGATTAAACTTTAGTCAGGTTTATAAAGAATATGAAAAGTCCTAATAATAAAAAAAAGCTATTTAGAGAAAGCGAACTAGGCAATCGCAAAACTTTTAATTGGAGTAGTTTTAAAAAAGACGCAAAAGAAGTCGGAGAGATTATAAGAAAGAGAGAGGAGTATGAAAGACGAGCTGTTGAAAAATAAGTCTATTTTGTTGGATACGAATATTTTAATAGCTTATAGCAAATATACAAATCATCTAGATCCGTTTTTTAGTTATTTGACAAAACATGACAGCATTCCTTACATTACTGATGCGATCTCTTTTGAATTTTTAAGGTACAGTTGTACTGGAGGAGAATTTAAGAAGCTAGAAGGTTGGTTGTTAGCGCAAGACATGCCGATGATTCATTCAAAACCCGAGGACGTAGAAACTGCTACGAAACTCTCGGTGATGTATGCCAACAAAAGGATGGCTGATAAAAAACAGGTATCATTCGTCGACATGTTAAATGCGGCCCAGCTAATTCGCTATAAAGATGAGATTGTGTTAATGACGACAGATATTCATGATTACCCGTTGGGAATTTTTGACAGAATTGGCGTGCAGGCCATTGATGTTGTTGACCAAGTTTTAACGGTCGCCTTTATAAGGTATAACGAACAAAAGTATAAAAAGTGTCGTTTAGATGTAGATATATAAAAAAAAGAGAGCCGTGGCGAGGGGCTCTAAGGGTGAGATTTTAAATGATTGATTGTGGGTCTAACCACCAGAGGCGTGGTTAGGCCTTTTTGGGTTTAGCGTTACTTGTAAAAAGCAACGCTTAACGGGGAACGATACAGAATAGAATTACGCCCAGGTCATTTCGCCGGCTGGTTCAAAGGTGGTTGCCTCTTTCAGGAGTGCGACTGCTTTTGTCAGTCCTTCCCAAGGAGACATCAATGGGTCCTCGTGCTCGATTGATATTACATAGTCATATCCGACGAGCCTAAGGGCGCTGATAATATCTTTCCAGATTTTAGCATCATGCCCATACCCAATGGTGCGGAAAGTCCAAGAGCGATTGAGAATGTCGCCATAAGATTTAGTGTCATTGCACCCATCTTTTTTGATTCTTCTGATAACCAAAGAACATATCAATTTTGTTTCTAATTGTCAATATTGTTTTTGTTTTTATCAACACTTTATCAACACTTGACACAAAACTTAAAGTCGATTATTATTAGCCTAGTCACTAAGTTGGTGGCAGTTTTTTGTCCGCCACAAAAGTTGGCAGTTCTTTGAAAAAAGAATAATGAGTCCATTTAACTATCTAAAAGTGATAGTCCTCTAAGTAATTCATTAAAAATTTTTTGAGAGTTTGATCCTAGCTCAGGATGAACGCTGGCGGCATGTCTTAGGCATGCAAGTCGAACGGTTCGGCGCAAGCCGGACAGTGGCAGACGGGAGAGTAACACATTGGTAATCTACCCTCGAGTCGGGCATAACCCTGCGAAAGCGGGGCTAATTCCCGATGGTCTTGGCTAACGAAAGTTAGTTAAGTAAAGTTTCGGCGCTCGAGGAGGAGCCTATGTCCCATCAGCTTGTTGGTAGGGTAATGGCCTACCAAGGCTACGACGGGTAGCGGGTGTGAGAGCATGACCCGCCTCACTGGGACTGAGACACTGCCCAGACTCCTACGGGAGGCTGCAGTCAAGAATATTCCGCAATGGCCGAAAGGCTGACGGAGCAATGCCGCGTGCCGGAGGAAGCCCTTCGGGGTGTAAACGGCTTTTGCCGGGGAACAAGCCCCGCCCCTTTTCTGACAAGTATTATTACTAATCAATGGCCATAAGGCGAAGCCGCCTTACGGCTATAATTTTGATATTGGTTATAAAATTGGTTGAAAAAGGGCGGGGTTGAGCGTACCCGGCGAATAAGGGGCTGCTAACTTCGTGCCAGCAGCAGCGGTAATACGAAGGCCCCAAGCGTTATCCGGATTTATTGGGTGTAAAGGGTCCGCAGGCGGTTTGTTAAGTCTCTGTTTAAATCCCGATGCTCAACATCGGATCGGGCAGAGATACTGGCAGACTAGAGACCGGGAGAGGCCAGTGGAACGGCTGGTGTAGGGGTAAAATCCATTAATATCAGCCGGAACACCAAAAGCGAAGGCAGCTGGCTAGAACGGTTCTGACGCTAAGGGACGAAAGCGTGGGTCGCGAACGGGATTAGATACCCCGGTAGTCCACGCCCTAAACGATGGATACTAGGGATTGGAAGTATCGACCCTTCCAGTCTCGCCTCCAACTTAGCTAACGCGTTAAGTATCCCACCTGGGAAGTACGGCCGCAAGGCTAAAACTCAAAGGAATTGACGGGGACTCGCACAAGCGGTGGAGCATGTGGTTTAATTCGACAACAAGCGTGGAACCTTACCAAGACTTGACATCTAGCTGCACATTCGGGTAATGCCGAATTCTTTCGAAGGTGCTAGACAGGTGCTGCATGGTTGTCGTCAGATCGTGCCGTGAGGTGTACCCTTAATTGGGGTAACGATCGCAACCCCTGTCCTATGTTACATTTCTCATAGGAGACTGCCCCTCACCTTGCGCATAAGCTTAGGCTTGTGAGCAGAGTGAGGGGAGGAAGGCGGGGATGACGTCAAATCAGCATGGCCTTTATGTCTTGGGCTACACACGTGCTACAATGGTTAGTACAACGGGCAGCAAAATCGCAAGATTGAGCTAATCCCTTAAAACTAATCTTAGTTCGGATTGAGGGCTGCAACTCGCCCTCATGAAGCTGGAATCGCTAGTAACCGCGCATCAGCCACGGCGCAGTGAATACGTTATCGAGTCTTGTACACACCGCCCGTCACACCAGGAGAGCTGGCAATGCCCGAACTTCGACGTTTGTCGAGGGAAGGTAGGGTTAGTAATCAGGGTGAAGTCGTAACAAGGCACCCGTAGCGGAAGCTGTGGGTGAATCACCTCCTTTCTAAGGAGCATTTGTTGGATGCACACTCGCAATAGGGTGATTATATCTTCGCCTCAAAGCCTAATATAATTACTGCCTCGCGAGTGACGTGTACAACTATCACGCCAAAAGCGTGATTGGACTATCACTTTTAAATGGTTAAATAAAAAATCCGGTGTTAAGCCCGGTTTTTTGTTTTGATTTTATTGAGGTGGTTTAATTTTTTAGAATTTTTGGTTGATGCAGATATTTTTTCCGGAGCGCCTCAGGCAATCGCTCAATGGCGTAACGTAACATTGTCCGCGGCATATTTTGATGGTGTTGATTTAAAAAATCCTCCAGTATTTTTTGATCTCTTTTGCCGATTTCCCGCAACATCCAACCTAAAGCTTTATGTATTAAATCATGTTTGTCAATTAAGAGCAATTTGGCAATTTTTAAGGTATCAGTAAATTGATTGTTCCTGATAAAGGCGAACGTAGCTAAAATGGCGATCCGTCGTTCCCAGAGATTTTTTGATTTCATCAGTTGGTACAAGAGACGGCGGTCATTCTTTAGCAAATAATTGCCTAAAATATTGGGAGCAGATAAATCCACCAAATCCCAGTTATTGATATGTTTGGTGTTGTGTAAGTAGAAATCGACGATTTGCTTTTGATCGTCAGAACCAGCTTGTTGATACTGTTTGACTAAAATCAAAAGCGCTGTCAGCCGATGTTCATGAATTTTGCTTTGCAGTAATTTTTGCAGATTCGTCAAAGTCAGATTTGCATATTGGCCGGCAACTTTTTTTTGTGCTGGCACGGTGATGCCTAAAAAGACGTCGCCTTCGCCGTATTCGCCAGGCCCGGTTTTAAAAAACCGCGCTAAAAGTTTGGCTTTGTCTGGATTGGCGAGTTTTTGGAGGGCGAGTGTGATAGATTTAAAATTTGGTTTTTGGAGCATAAATTCACCTTTTTCTGTCATTCTGGCCTTGAGCCGGAATCAAGAAATGACTTAGTTGACTGGATTCCCGCTTTCGCGGGAATGACAAAATGCGTTAAAATCTAATTTTGAGATATGCTCATATTCATTTGAGCTCCAAAATATCAATTGCCGGAGGATTTAAAAAGCGTAAAGGCAAGCCATATTCACCCAGACCGCTGGTGATAAAAAGCTGGGTGTTTTTTTCCTGGGTTAGCCCCTGGTCAAAATCTCCTTGAGTGGGGATAACATGTTTATAAATCCATGGGATCCTTACCTGGCCGCCATGGGTATGGCCGCAAACCGTCAAATCAGCGGTTTTATTGGGGTAGTTCAAGATAGTGTCTGGGTTATGAGTCATCACGATCAAATTATCTGACTGGGTATAATTATTTAGCATGGCTGTGCCATCGCGGCCGAACATGTAGTCCGAAAGTCCTAAAAGCGTAAAATTGGGTAAAGTCATTGCTGAGTTATCTAAAATTTTAACCCCTTGTTGAGTTAGTGCTTCTATCAATTCAACTCGCGGGCAGTTGGGACTGTAGAAATCATGGTTGCCCAGCACTGCGTAAACCGGCGCTTTTAGCATTGTCAAAGAAGAGAAATATTTGTTTACATCGTCGCAGGCATATAAAAAATCGCCGGCAATCAAAATAACTTCCGGTTGTTGCTGATTAATTTTGGCGACGACTCGCTTGATAAACTTTTCGTTTTTATAAATTCCGGCGTGGATATCCGCGATTAAAGCAATTTTACCGCTAAAGCCGATATCAATTTTTTGCTGGCGGACCAAAATTATCTGCGGCTCAATAAATCTGGCCCAGATAAAGAGGATCGAGAGCGCCATCAGGCAAATAATCAAAAACAAGTTAGCGCGTCGTCGCAACAGCCAGTAAATCAATATTCCTAAAAATGGGAAGACCAAAAATGATGCGAAATAAATCAATTTGTTGGAGGTAAGGGGATTCATAAGTTTATTCCCACTGTTTACAGGCTTTTAGAATCAATTTAATTGCCTGGTATTTTGGCTTGATGATTTTTTTTGCAGCTGGCAGGGACAATTTTTTGTTCCAGTCGCGATTGATTTTTTCTTGCATCCATTCCAGTATTTTTGGGAATTCGTGCTTTTTGGCGCGCCAGTAAAAAAACAGCGGGAGAATATCAAAATGCGCCATAGCATCAGCATTAGCAATGATTTTGTCCAGGATGGTTTTAGGCCGGACATGTTGGCTTGCTCGATGCAATTTAATACTTTGCTTAATTTGGTTGATCATTTTGTCTGGATATTGGTTATCTTTTAAAATTTTTTCAGCATCAATCATGCCGGTCAGATTATGGTCCAAATCGCCATGCCGGATCCGCCCAATATCGTGCAAAAGGGCCGCCAGTTCTGCCAGCTCTTGATCAACCTTATAAATTTTCGCTAATTTTTTAGCATAAACGACGACCGGCAGGATATGATATTGCCAATCATGGTCTTTGGCTTCTTTTTTGACTAGTTCGCGGATAAATTTTAGTTTGTTCATATACGTTAGTTTGCCAGCCTGGCCAGCGATATAAACTTACAATAGGAAACAAGTTAGCGCAAGCGATCGCTATTAAAGTAATTATAAAGGTATTTTAACATGCTTGATAGTAGCGGGCAATTTGGGGTTGGTATTGACTTTAAGCTGAATAACCTTTATATATTAGATTAAAGCCCTAGGGGTTTGATTTTTTATGTTATTTTGATAAGATGTAGAAATCGCTGAATAACTATTTTTTGCTTCCGTCGAGGCAGAATCTCACGACTTTTTTTGCCGAGGTAGCTCAGTTGGTTTACCCGCCAAAATTTGCAGAGCAAAATTTAGACGGGTGAAGAGCAACTGTTTTGCCACCCAGAGGGTGGTCATCCTCTGGATGATAAACAGTAGGTTAATTGCTGATACGTAGAAAAGACGGCCACCCTAGCTCAGCTGGTAGAGCAACTGTTTTGTAAACAGTAGGTCGTCGGTTCGAGCCCGACGGGTGGCTCCAAATATTTCGGGCACATAGCTCAGCTGGTTAGAGCGCGTCACTGATAATGACGAGGTCCGAGGTTCGACTCCTCGTGTGCCCACCATATGGCCAAATTCCAAATTCAAAATAACAAATATCAAATAAATTTCAAATTACAAATACAAAATTCAAAACGTTTGTAATTTAAAATTTTGGCTATTGTAATTTATTTGGAGCTTGAGATTTTGAACTTAGAATTTATGTTTGGATCTAAAAAACAAGTAGCCTTAGTTACCGGTGCCTCGCGCGGGATCGGCCGCGCTTGCGCTTTGGAATTGGCGCGCTTAGGCGCGCGAGTTGTAGTCAATTATCGGCAAAGCGAAGAACAAGCCTATGGCGTGGTCGAAGAGATCAAAAAAATGGGTAGCGAGGCGGTCGCGATACAGGCGGATGTGGCTCAAAAAACAGAATGTCAAAAACTTGTGACCGAGGCCATCAAACAGTATCAAAAAATTGATATTTTAGTAAATAATGCGGCTCTGCATGGCGAGCAAGAAATTACGGAGTTAGATGACGCGCTTTGGCAGAAGTTGATAACCAATAATTTGGAGAGTATTTATTGGCTGTCAGTTTTTGTCGGTTTAAAGATGCGCGAGGCCGGGAGCGGCGTGATTGTCAATTTGAGTTCCATTGCCGCTGATTTTCCCCGGCCGGCTAACATAATTTATGCCACGACTAAGGGCGCGATTCGGACGTTAACTCGGGGGTTAGCGGTGGCATTGGCGCCGCAGGTGCGGGTGAATGCAGTATCTCCTGGCCGGATAGAAACCGACATGTCGCCGATGAGTGATGAAGTTAAGCGACAAATGGTCCAAGAGTCAAATCTACGCAAACGAATTGGCCAGCCAGAAGACATTGCCAAGATCGTCGCGTTTTTAGCCAGCGATGAGTCGGATTGGATTAACGGCCAGACGATTAGGGTTGATGGCGGTTCGTCGGTTTTGGCGAAAGTGTAAATAAAAAATTATTAACCAATTAAAGGGTTAACGAGTTAACGGGTTGAGATTAAAATTAAATAGTTTAATATTCAGCCGAGGTAGCTCAGTGGTAGAGCAGAGGACTGAAAATCCTCGTGTCGGCAGTTCGATCCTGCCCCTCGGCACCAACCGCTTTCATAATATTTGCGCAAATTTGAATTTTTACCATAATACACATATGAACTCACCCGAAAGTATAGGACAAGACAAAATATTTAGCGCAGAACGCCCAGAAGAAAAAGAGCAGCCAAAAGAAATAGAGAAGAAATTTTTTGTTGAAGTTTTACCAGAAAATCTTGAACATTTTCCACATGACGAGGTTGTGCAAGGATATGTTGCCATTGCCGAAGATGGGACCGAAGTTCGTTTGCGCAAGAAAGGCGATAAATATTTCCAGACAGTTAAAAGCGGTGGCGGAAAATCCAGATCAGAATCAGAAGTTGAGATTACTAAAGAACAATTTAACGTGCTGTGGGGAACGACAGCTGGTAAGCGACTTGAAAAGACAAGATATAAAATCAATGACGCGACGACTGGTTTATTAATTGAGTTGGATGTTTACGGGGGTGATTTAACTGGTCTAGTAACAGCGGAGATAGAATTTGAGTCTGAAGATGCCAGTGATAAATATGTCGCTCCGACATGGCTTGGAAAAGAAATCACAGAGGATAAGAGATATAAGAATCAAAATTTAGCACTTCACGGAATACCAAGTAAAGAAGGCAAGGACATTGTAAATATTCCCGAATACGATTTGGAAGCTGGGCTAAACGAACTAACTTCACTTATTCGTGAGAAATTATCTCAACAGGATGGGCCGGTCGTGGTTGAGGTAGCGGGAGGTTCTGCCTCTGGCAAAACAAGCGAAGTAGCAGAAAAGCTAAAAAAGATTTTTGGTGGCGAAGCGCTTATTTTATCGATGGATAACTACTATCGAGGTAGGACATTCATGGATAACGAAGCTGAAAAAGGAAATGTGTTGAATTGGGATCAGCCAGAAGCGCTTAATCTCGAGCTATTACAAGAACAATTAGGGTCTTTGAAAGAGGGACAACAAATTGAAATGCCAATTTACAGTTTCAAAGCTAGTGAAGCAACTGGAACCGAAGTAATTAAACCTTGTCGAGTAATTATCGTAGAAGGACTCTTCGCCCTTAATGATATTGTGGCAAAAGAGGGTGATGTTAAAGCCTTTGTTGACATAGGTACTCATGGGAGAATTTTGAGGAGAATGTTACGGGATGTTGAAAGAACCGGACAAAAGCCATCCGATATAATGAAGTATTTTTCTGAAGTAGTAGAACCTATGCATGAAAAATATGTTCAAAGTACAAAAAAAAATGCAGACATTGTTTTAAAGAATGAATATAGTCCGGCAGTCGAAGCTCAAAGGTCTGGCCTGCACGAAGTACAATTAAAATTCAAAGCTGAATTGGATTCAGAAAATTTACGTAGATTAGGGGCGGAACGGTTAGGGTCAGTTGAGCAGGTTGATTATTATTACAACCCGAAAGATCGAAATTTAGTTGAGACTGATGAAATTTTAAGAATTCGTGATGAAGGCGATCATAAAATTTTGACTTACAAAGGACCAAGGGTAAAATCAGAATATAGGAAACGGCCGAAATTTGAATTTGAAGTAGACGGAGAGACAGAAGAAAAATTTCTTTCAATTTATGGAGAGCAGATAAAATCTATACGAAAAGAACGGATTTTATATCAAATGAGTGGCGTAGCATTTTCCGTCGATTCAGTTATAAAAATAGAAAATGGAATAGAGACAAATTTGGGAAAATTTGTAGAAATTAGATCGACTGACAAAGAAAAAAGCGATGATAAAATCAAAGAATTAGTGTCAAAACTCAGTCTCCCAATGTCTGAAGGTATCAAGAAATCTTATTTTGAAATGTAGTTTTTATACACAGCAAAAATACGCAATTTTAGAGCGTATTTTTTGTTTGTTTACTTTTTATTTAAAATATGGTATGGTTTAAATCATTCAAAATGAATTAAAAGTGCAATTGTCAACATAAATATCAATCTTCAACAAAGGAGTGTCAAAAGATGAAAGTCAAAATAGTAATGATTATTGCCATGGTACATGTTTTGTTGCTCAGTTTACCCGCCAATGCGTTCGAAACGCGGTTGTCGATCAAAATTTCAACTGACGAGGAACAGTCCGTGGGGTTGGTCGGGTTAGTTGAAGTTCCGGACATTTCACAAAGTTCGGATAAACTGATCGTAATTGGACCACGAATTGGCGCGGCTGGTTTGCGCTTTGAAGCACTCGTCGGAACCTATTTTCGAGAGATAGAGGACGACGGGTTGGCAGCCTATGATTTGCGGATCAGATACTGGCGGTTGCCGCTTTTTTTCTCGGGAGAGATCAGATACATTCCGGAGTATGACCCGGGTAAATTTATTACTCGGATGAGGGTCAGTTATCCGGCCAGTTCATGGCCTAGGGTTTATGGATTTACAACTGGCTTTGAAGCCGAGTATGTCCGCGGTTCTGGGTCAAATCAGTTCAATATTGGTCCTAATATCAATTTGACCCTAGCGAGATATCTCAATTTTTCTTTTACCTACAAGGCAAGACGCGGGCCTGACAACGCTCGCCTTTACGTTGTTTTTGACCTGCCGCTTACTGGCGGCTGTCTAATCAACGTGACATGGTAGTCCAAGCCTAGTCTCTAAGTTTAGATTATTAAATTTAGAGGCTAGGTCTTGTTTTTTATTTGGCAAAGAATTATTCTATTGTCATTGCGAGAAGCGATCCTAAGGAGCGACGAAGCAATCTCGTTTTGTAATTAAATATCAGAGATTGCCATGCCCTGAGTACGGGCTCGCAATGACAAAAACATTGTTCTACACCCTAAAAATATGAATCATGAAAAATGGGAAGTTTTAAAATCAGCGTATAAATTAAAAAGTCCGTATATCAACGTTCGGCATGATGTTTGCCGGAGTTTGCGCGGCAATAAAATTGATTATTACGTCGTCGAGCGAGCAATGGCCGTGGCGATTGTGGCTTTAACGCCTGAGCGCCAGGTGATTTTGGAGCGCCAGTACCGGCATCCGATCAAAGAATGGTTGATAGAAATTCCGGCTGGGTTGCGGGACCGGGACGAAAGCTCAACCGCCACAGTTAAGCGTGAGCTTTTGGAGGAAACAGGGTACCACGCGAAAAAAATCATCAAGTTGTTGGACACTTATCCTGGAGCAGGGCTTTTGGATCAGGAATTAAAAATTTATCTGGGTTTGGACTCGGTTAAGGCTAAAAAAACAAAATTAGATCCAGGTGAGGAGATCGAGATTTTTTTGGTTGATTTTGTTAAGGCTGTTGCTATGATAAAAAAAGGCATCATTCGTGATGCCATGTCGATAATCGGTATCTATTCAGCTCAGAACTATTTTAACTCTCAAAATTGATTCCTTTAATGTGTTTGATTTTGGCGCGGCGCGTCGCCGGGTCTAGCAGAATCGAAATAGCGTCTAAGCGGAAAATTCGATCCTCAATTCTATGCTGAAAAAAATAACTGCAGGCAGTGTCGTGCAGTCTTTTTATTTTATTGGGCGTAATCGCTTCTTCGGGTGGGCCAAAGTCGGTGGAGACCCTGGTTTTAACTTCCAGCATGCAGAGCGTGTCTGGAATGCGGGGATCAAAAGCAATGATGTCGATTTCGCCGTAGCGGGAAGCGAAATTTTGGGCGATAATCGTATAACCGCGCTGGCGCAAAAATTTGACAGCCAGTTCTTCGCCCCAAGCGCCTAATTGTTTTCGATAGCCGGTCACAATAATTTTAAAAGCCGCATTTTTTTTAAAACATCGGAAATTTTTTGATTCATTTCGACAAATTCCAGTTTTAAGAAATCAGCTCGCGCGAAAAAGATCAAATCAAAGCCGCTAGCCAGATTATCAATCAATCCCAAAAAAATATTGCGCACCTGCCGTTTTACGCGGTTGCGACGGACAATGGTGCGGGTTATTTTTTTAGGGACGATAATGCCGATTCGCGTTGGCTGGGCGCTTCCGGTGGGCAAGATTTTAATCCCGAATTCTTTGATAAAAAAAGAACGCCCTTTGTTAATGACGCGTTTAAAATCTTCTTCTTTGGTTAGGCGATGAATTTTCGGGAGCACATTTTAATAAAATAAATATTGCACCCTGGTTTTTTAAACAACAGGGGTCAGTCTTTTTCTCCCTTTTAATTTCCGTTTTTTTATCACTTTTTTCCCGTTTAGCGTACTGTTGCGTTTGCGGAAACCTAACTTGTTGCGACGTCTGACTTTAGACGGTTGATAAGTTCTTTTAGGCATAGGTTATTTATTATTACCGATAATTTTATCAATAATTCCATAATTTTTGGCTTCAGTAGGATTCATATAATAGTCGCGATCCGTGTCATGGGCGATTTTTTTAATCGGCTGTTGGGTGTGTTTGGCTAAAATTTGATTCAGTTGTTCCCGGGCTTTCAGAATATGTTCGGCTGAAATTCGGATGTCCTCAGCCTGCCCTTCGGCGCCGCCCATTATTTGATGGATCAATATTTCGGAATTCGGCAGGGCGCATCTTTTGCCTTTGGCGCCGGCGGCGAGCAGAATCGCGCTCATCGAGGCGGCGATCCCGATACAGATGGTCGAAACCGGGCACTTAATGTATTGCATTGTATCGTAAATTGCCAACCCGCTGGAGACCGAACCGCCCGGGGAATTGATGTACAGCTTAATTTCTTTAGCGCTGTCCTTTTGCGCCAAAAAAAGCAATTGGGCAATCACCGAATTTGCCACCAAATCGTTAATCGGGGCGCCTAAAAAAATAATCCGCTCTTCCAGAAGTTTGGAGTAAATATCGTAAGCCCGTTCGCCGAATTGACTTTTTTCGATAACTGTTGGCACTAAATTCATAAAGGTAAATTAAATCCCAGATTTTTTAGACTAAAACCAGCTGCTTTTTTATGGCCGCCGCCGCCCAGAATTTTGGCCAGTTCCGACACATCAATCCCAGGATAGGTAGAACGCAGGCTTACTTTAAAGGTGCCGTCAGCGCGTTCTTTGATTAAAATGCCAGCTTTGATCCGGCGAATGTAATTAAGAAAATTCGCGACCACTTCCACCACTTCCTCTCCCACTGAGCACTCTTTTAAGTCTTTTTGCAGGACATACGATATAGCTATATCATACTTATGGTTGTAAGTCAATCGTTGAAAAATTTTACCCCAGAGCCTAAGCGTGTTAATTGATTCCTCGGTGCTGTATAAGTGCTGAATAATCTGGAAAATATTAGCTCCGCGCCAGACCAGTTCGGCGGCGATTTTTAAAGATTGCTCGTTGGTGGCGGCATTCGTAAAATTACCGGTGTCGCCGACGATGCCGGTTAAGAGCGCTTCGGCGATTCCCGGACTCAGCGGGTAATCCAGTGTTTCGAGCAATAAGTAAATGATTTCGCACGTTGAGGAGGCGTTGTGATCGACTAAATTTAAATGGCCAAAATGTTCGTTGGTTTCGTGGTGATCAATATTGATCACGGTATTCTTTCCGGACTTGTTATTTATAATCGCTTGCAGTTCACGTTCCAAATGGGTTTGTTTTAAGTCGCCGGCGTCGACCACTAGGCAGAGATCAAAAACGTCCAAATTGGGTTTGACGGTTTTAATTTCACTGCTTTCGGGCAGGCTCATTAATAGCTTAGGCACCGGTTCTGCCAGATATGGATAGAACTTTTTATTTTGACTTTTTAAATAAGCGATCAAGGCGCAGATGCTCCCGATGGCGTCTGGACAATTTTGGTGAGAGGTCAGAAAAATATTATCAGAACCGCCAATTTTTTGGAGAATTGTTTGATAGCCGACAGAGGTAGGCATTTTTTTTAGTCTTCTTGAGGCAAATCGCCCTCAGCCGGTGCTTGGTCTACAGTTTTCGCTTGTAAAATTTGGCTGTTGCCCTTAACCTCTTCCCAGATCTTAGTTTTTAGCTCGGACACAAGTTTGGGCGAGTCTTTTAATAATTGTTTGGCTTTTTCTCGGCCAGGTCCGAGTTTGGTGTTTTGGTAACTGTAATAGGTTCCGCTTTTTTTAATTACTCCGCTGGTTACACCCAGATCCAAGAGATCGCCGGTTACCGAAATGCCTTCGTTGTACATAATGTCGAATTCGCAGGCTTGGAACGGCGGGGCAACTTTATTTTTGACAATTTTGGCTTTTACCCGATTGCCGATAATATTTTCCCCTTGTTTGATTTTGGCCGCTCGGCGCACTTCGATTCGCACTGACGAGTAAAATTTAAGGGCAGTGCCGCCGGGAGTAGTCGTGGGATCGCCGAAAAAGACGCCAATTTTTTGGCGCGTCTGATTGATAAACACAACCGTGGTCCTCGATTTGGCGACGATGGCCGCCAATTTGCGCAAAGCCTGGCTCATCAACCGCGCTTGCAAACCCATGTGCGTATCGCCCATCGCGCCTTCGATCTCGGCTCTCGGCGTCAGGGCCGCGACCGAATCGATTACTATCACATCAATGGCGTTAGAGCGGACTAAATTTTCCACGATTTCCAATGCCTGCTCGCCGGTGTCTGGCTGTGAAATAATCAAATCATCAACATTAATTCCGATTTTTTTGGCGTATTCCGGATCCAAAGCGTGCTCAGCGTCGATAAAAGCAGTGATCCCACCGGTGCGCTGGCTTTCGGCAATAATGTGCTGAGCTAAGGTGGTTTTACCCGAGGACTCGGGTCCGTAAATTTCGATGATCCGTCCGCACGGCACACCGCCAACACCGAGCGCCAAATCCAAAGAAAGACATCCGGTGGAGATGGCTTCGACGTTCATCATTTTGGCTTCTTTTAGGCGCATAATAGAGCCTTCGCCAAAACGTTCTTTAATTTGATCCATTGCCTCCTGAGCTGCAATACGTTTGCTATCATTTTTGGCCATAAATTACAAACCCTAGCCATCAATCGACCAGGTCGGCAGAATTAACGGTTTGGGTGTACAAGCAAGTTAGTATTTAACTACAGGCTTTTGGGTGTTAACTAAAATATGTCTTTCGATTTTGTTTTCCCAGCCGTGCCTTTTTTTGGCTGAGATCACGAGCAGGTTTAAACCGATTCGCAATGAGATTGTTTCTTCGAATTTGCCGTTTTCGGTGAGCAGGATTTCCTGATTATTAATCGTGACGAGCGCTTCTTTTTCGCTTTGTCCCGTAACTTTGATTACTGGATCAGATACTTCCAAGTCCGACGCCGGATAAAAAATAGTCAATTTTGGCGGCGTAACAGTTTGGTAAACGTTAAGAATAATATAGCTTAGCACAACCAAAATTATTGCGCAAATTGCGGCAAGCTTAATGTTTTTTGGCTTTAAGATTTTTTCCCAAAAGGAGGATTGGCCGATTTCCGGTAGAAACCGATGGTGTTTTTTTAATTCAATTATGTGTCTTTCCAGTCGATATTGTTCCAAGCATTTGCCGGGCTCGACCCCTAATTTTTGTTCGTAAACTTTAATAAAATTTGTAATGTAAACTTCGCCCGGGATATCATCATACCGAGATTTTTCCAGCGACTGGAGATAGTGGGCGGCGATTTTAGTTTTTTCCGCCGCGACTTCGAGCGTCCAATTTTTTCCGAGACGGAGTTTCCTAAATTTTTCGCCCAAAGTTTCTTGGCTCTTAATATTTTTTTTATGGAATGAAAAAAGCGACATAAACTGATAGTTCTGCCCCAATTTAAATAGGTTTTTGATTTAAGTATCGCTAAACGAGAGCGACTTGGGCCAGCAAATCGTCGGCGCTTTTTAGCCGCATCAGCCGCACTCCTTGCGTGGAGCGTCCCAAGAGCGGAACGGTCGCGAGTTGAATCCTAATAACCTGGCCTTTAGCCGAGATTAATATTAGGTCACCTTTTTTTGTTGAGGGCAATTTTTTTGGATAAACCACTTGCGCCGAAGTTAATCGTCCGGTTTTAGCGGTCACTTTCATGGTCTTAATTCCTTTGCCGGCGCGCGATTGGAGGCGATATTGTTTTAGATTAGTCATTTTGCCGTAACCTTTTTCCGAAATGGCTAAGAGGTATCCCTCTTCTTTGGTCTTGGTTTTAAAGACGTCCATGCCAACGACGAGGTCGTTTTTATTGAGCTTGATGCCGCAAACTCCTTGCGCCGTTCGCCCCATCGGCCGCAGTTTGCTTTCGTTAAAGCGAATCGCCAGCCCTTGGGCTGTGGTGAGCATCACCTGCCAACTCCCGGAAGTCGCCTTGACCCAATTAAGTTGGTCGCCGGTTTTTAGCTTGATGGCGATCAGGCCAGAGCGGCGGACGTGAAGGAATTCTTCGATCGGTACTTTTTTAGTGACCCCGTCGCGAGTAGCCATCACCAGAAATTTTTTAGTGGTGGTCGGCGCGATCCCGGTTTCTTTGGCGTCGGTGTCTAAATTTTTGATGGCTAAAATGGCGGTAACCCGTTCGCCGTGTTCCAGTTCCAAAAAGTTGGCCATTGCCTGCCCTTTCGCCTGGCGCGAAGTTTCCGGCACGTCAAAGGCTTTTAATTGGAATACTTTGCCGGAATCGGTAAAAAACAAGAGGTTGGCATGAGTGCTGGCTGACAGCAAATGTTCGACGGCATCTTCTTCTTTTCTGGTTAAACCAACAACTCCACTGCCGCCGCGGCCTTGCGATTTAAACGATTCGGGCGAGAGGCGTTTGATGTAACCGTCTTTAGTCGTCATTATCACCGCCGTTTCCTTGGGCACTAAATCTTCCTGGGAAAAACTGCTGACCGGGTTGGCAAAAACTTTTGTTCGGCGCTCGTCGCCGTAGGTATCTTTAATGTCCGTTACCTCGGTTGAGATAATATTTAAAATTCTCTGCGGGCTTTTTAAAATCGACTCCAGTTCTTTGATCAAGGCGCGTTTTTCGGCTAATTCTTTTTCAACCTTCAATCTTTCCAAACCAGCCAAGGCTTGCAGGCGCATCTGTAAAATCGCTTCAGCTTGCCGTTCGCTTAGTTTAAAGCGCTTAATCAAATTTACTTGGGCGGCATCTCGGTCTTTGGATTTTTTGATGGTTTCGATGATTTCATCAATGTTTTCCAGAGCGATAACCAATCCGGTCAAGATATGTTCACGATCTTTGGCGACCCGCAAATCATATTCAGTCCGGCGTCGGACAATCGTCTGCCGATGTTTGACGTATTCTTCCAAAATCATTTTAAGGCTCAAAACGCGGGGCTGGATGCCATCAATTAAAGCCACCATGTTTACATGGAAGGTGTCTTGCAGGCGCGTGAATTTATATAACTGGTTCAAAACTTTTTTGGGGTAGCTGTCTTTTTTGAGCTCGATATTGATGTGCATGCCGTTGCGATCGGATTCGTCGCGTAAGCCCTTGATGCCGGTAAGTTTGTCTTCTTTAACCAGATCAGCGATGTGTTCTATCAGGTGCGCTTTGTTGGTTTGATAGGGGAGTTCGGTAACGATAATTTTGTAACTGCCGCCGGTTTCGATAATTTCCGCTTTAGCCCGCATTACAATACTGCCGCGGCCGGTGGCGTAAGCGCGTTTGATTTCTTGATGGTCAAAAATTAAGCCGGCAGTCGGAAAATCCGGGCCTTTAACAAATTGCATCAGGTCTTCGAGCGAAGCGTCTGGATTTTTAATCAGGTAGAGGATGGCGTCGCAAATTTCTCCGAGGTTGTGCGGCGGGATGTTCGTGGCCATGCCCACAGCGATGCCTAGGGTGCCGTTTAAAAGCAGGTTTGGCAATTTAGCCGGAAAGACGGTCGGTTCCTTTTGTGAGCTGTCATAATTATCTCGCCAAGCGACGGTTTCTTTATCTAGGTCGAATATTAATTCCTCGCTGGGTTTGGCTAATTTAGCTTCAGTGTAACGCATGGCCGCGGCAGAATCGCCGTCAACCGAGCCAAAGTTCCCCTGGCCGTGAATCAAGGGATAGCGCATCGAAAAATTTTGGGCCAGGCGCACCAGTGAATCGTAAACCGCGGAGTCGCCGTGTGGATGATATTTACCCAGCACTTCTCCGACGACAGTGGCGGATTTTCTAAATTTGGCTTGGGGGCGCAAACCCAGATCCCACATCGCGTAAAGGATGCGGCGGTGCACCGGTTTTAAGCCGTCGCGCACATCCGGCAAGGCGCGCGAGACGATGACGCTCATGGCGTAATCCAAATAAGACTCGCGCATTTCGTCCACGATGGATTGCAGTTGGATTTTTTCTTTAAAAATCGGTGGTTGGTTGTTGTCCGTCATACGTTGGATTGGTTATCGGTTGAAAGGTTGAAGTGGCCGGTGCTGGTGCTGTTAAAGCGTCGTCAGTTGGGGTTGCCGGCGCCAGATTTGTCTCCAATTCCCCCCAAGTGCCTTTTAATTCCCCCCAACTTTTTTGCAGTTCTTGTTGAATATTTTTTAATCGCTCCAGCGTGGCGGCGTCTTTCGGCTTAAGTTGCGATTTACGCGGCTGGGCTTGCCAATTTTGATGCCAGGTAAATAGCCACAACGGCACCACGATTAATCCAAAAATAATCACCACTGCGCCAATCAGGATTTTTTTACGGGTGGTGACTGATTGATGTTGCAGATGTTTAATCATCACCTAGGGTTGGAGCAGAACAATCTTTGTTTCTTCTTCCGGCAATTTGCTTTTGGTGATGTGGAGTGAATTTTCCGGCTGTAATCCTTTGACGCCCATTTCCGACAAAAATGTATCGACCGGATCGCGTTTGGCGGTGAGTTTAGGCAAATCGTAGTTCATTGGAATAACGAGGTGCGGTTCCAGTTGGCTGACCACTTTATCGGCTTGCTTGCCGGACAGGACGCCGTGGCCGCCGACTGGCACCATGGCGATATCAACGCCTTCAAACATTTCCAGGTCTTTGTCTTTTAAATCTTCGGTTAATCCGGCCAGATGCGCGATTTGCAAATTGTCTGCTTTGATTAGATATAAAATATTACCGTTTGCGCCGGCAATGCCGTAAACAAAAACTCCCTTAGTTTCGTATTCACCGGGAGAAGAAATTATAAAAGGCTCATCGGTTTGTTCCGGAGCGACGCGGGTGAGGTCAGTTTCCAGCGTTTGCGAAATTAAAATAATATCACCTTTGAGGGTGCTTTGGGTGAGGCCGGTGTTTTTATGGGCCGGATCGATAATCACGCTGGCCGCCTCGGTTTTAATTCGAAAAGAGCTTTCGCCTAGCCAATAAATGTACATATTTTTTAGACTGCCAATGGTGGCGGTATTGAGGTGCCGGTGTCCTTAACTCCGGGCCGATTCGCGTCGTTTCCAATATCATCTCGGTCGCTGGTGCGGTAATCGACGATAGTATGCACTAAATCGTCAGCCCGTTCCCGACGTTCGCTTTGGGTGCGGGATTTTCTGATCAGGACTTTTTTAGTTAAATGTTGGACTTCCTGTTCAGCGCCGGTCAGTTCGGAAACAAACTCAGCCGCGGCTTGCCGCCTTTGGCCTTGGGTTTTTAGTTTTCGGATGTTAAAGCGCGTTATCGCGGCGTTGATTTTTTCCCGCGTTTCCGGATGAACGCCGGCTTTCAGTTCTTTTAACTGCGAAAGTTGTTCTTTGATTCTTTTTAAGCGATATTCTGGTTTGGCTTCTTCTTTAGCGATCCGATTGTTGGCCAGTTTGCGGGCTTCGGTGTGCATCTTTTTATTTACCTGATACAAGCGGCTGTAAGGATTCATCGAAAACTGTGGAGTGTATTGGCTGTTTTGAATAAAATTGGCAAGTAAATCAATATCACTTTCGAAAGCTTTATCATCCGGTTGGGTTAATAGCCGGTGTAAACGGGGATGATACTGCGCGGCGGCTTGCAATAAACTGGTCGAAAAAGACACTTTATCCAAATTCAAATGCGCGGCCAGCATTTCTTGCAAGTCTTGAGATTTGTAGACCATATTAATAGTAATCCTAACATATCTACCTGGCATAGTCAATCAACCGGTTTTGTTGATTGATAGGCCTAAATTAGGTGAAAAAGGTGCTGTTGTCATTCCCGCGCTATGCCTTTTTTGTCATTCCTGCGCCGTGCTCTTTCTGTCATTCCCGCGAAAGCGGGAATCTATACAATAGTAACCAATGATTTTTAATGTTTGATTTTTTCGGGTAGAGTTGCTTTGCCAATTTTTTTATGGTATGATTTTTTTGTTCTTTTCGCCAACATCAAAAGCGCTCCGAGAATAAGCCAAAACACCAATTTGTCATCCCGAGCCCCGTACCAAAGCTAGTGATTGGTTCGGGGCGAGCTTGTCGAGGGATCCCTTGCGGGTATAATTTTCAAACCGTTTGAAAATTTGCTCATTTAGTATTGAAAATTCATTGAAAATTGAAAATTCGTAAATTGAAAATTTCGTCATTTCTGCCGCCATCGTCTAGTGGTTAGCCTGCGGATAAACCGCAGGCCCGCGGCTTGTCCGCGGGAACAATTCTTATGTATTATGTTTACATATTACAAAGTATAAAGGATCGGAAAATCTACACTGGATTCAGCAGTGATTTACGACAAAGATTACAGACGCACAATCAAGGTAAAGTGGCATCTACCAAAAAGAGAAGGCCGTTTAAGTTAGTTTATTACGAGGCTTATTTATCAAAACAAGATGCAATGCAAAGGGAATTTGATTTAAAGCATCAAACCGAGCAAAGAAATTTTTTAAAGAATCAAATTAAAAATTCACTTTCATCTTTGCCACCATCGTAAGTAGGGTTAGCCTGCGAATGAATCGCAGGCCCGCGGCTTGTCCGCGGGGACAGCCCAGGTTTTCTCAGCGACGCAAAATATAATATTTACTCTGCCGCCATCGTCTAGTGGTTAGGACACTAGGTTTTCATCCTAGTAACCGGGGTTCAATTCCCCGTGGCGGTACCAAAAGCAGAAAATTTATAATTTTTTAGATTCTGATTAATTATTTTATGGTCGTCTTAATTACTTTATTAATAGTTGCATCTTTATTAGTAATTGTTTTATTGATTTTGGCATTCAGAAAGGGGATATTTAAAAAAGCCATTTTTTGGACTAAATGGTGGGGAACTGAACTTGAAGGAGCAGAAAATCTGCAAAAAGCAAATTCATCTATACGCTTGATAAAGAAACAAAATTGGGTAGACGGCCCGGACGGAGAAAAATATGATGTTTCAACTGGAGTGCTTAGGCATATTCCCGATCGTGAAACACTAGAAGCGTTAGGTTATGTTGAAAGTAAGTTTGTTACATGGGATAAAAAGAAATTCCAGACAAAAAGTCTTGGTCATCCAATTCAAAGTGTAAAGACTGCCGAATTGATCCGTAAAGGGAATACTAGTGGTGTATATGCAGTTATTGAAAACCAGAGAAGGTGGGTCCCGAATCCTGAAACATTAGCGGCAATAAATCGAAATTTCGGCGAAGTAAAGAGATTAAGTGATGATGAATTTAATAAATTTTCGCAGGGCGTCAGTTTAGTTGACGCATCTAAATGGTCAATTAATACCCTTAAAAAATAGACTCGCGTTTTATTGTACAGCCGAAACATTTTGCGCTTAGAGAAAGACACGCATAAGCAGTATAAGTTGTTAACAAACGAAGCCCCGACGTGGGGGCTTTATTTGTTACACAATTTCATACGTAATTGTTTTGCCTGCCGATTCCTGCTAGCCTGCAGGCATTTTTGCTGTGTTACTGCGGTTCGCGCGTAAAATTTACTTCCTTGTGGACACATGAAAAAACGTTGTTTTTTTGGCTTGAATATGATATTATAACGGCGATATGAACAAAAAATTCGTTACAATTTTATTGGTTTTATTTTATGCTTTTTTAGTTATAGTTCCTCTTAATGGCGTAAAAGCTGAAAACAATTTAACTAGCAAATCTGTCTCGACTCAATTTAAAAACGGAAGAATTGAACGCAATATGGTGCCCCAACCTAATTTGTATAAGTACATAAATCGCAGGGGCGTGTCTTATAATGTACATAGCAATATATTAAAAAAAGATGGTATTTTGGAATTTGTTATAAAGTTTGTGGACAAAATTATATTAGGAATTATTTTTTTGTGTCTCTCTTGTTATTTTATTTGGCATTATTGTATACATAATTTTTTAATTAGGTTATGGTTTAAAAGGGAAAGAATAGAAAAAGACGAAAATTTTAAAATTGCACGATGCAAGGAAGAAAAGACAAAAAAAAGAGTTTATATAATTTATAAGAAAAATAACAATTGCAAGGGAAAATATTATCACATAGTAGATAATTATACTTTCAAAAAATTGGGTTACAATTTGAAGGATGATGCTTCGAAAGATAAAGAATTTTCGAGGAGTGATTATAAGGAAATAGGGAAAAGAATAGAATTATATGATGTAAAAAGGGATATTTTATTGGTAATAGGTAGTGCAGAAAAAATCAAAGCAATTTTGGGAGATATGGGAGATATAGTTTAATAATTTTATTATTTTCTGATGAAAAATTGTAAAAAAAAACAACTTATAACTTATGTAATCCTCATTTTTATCGCGGTAGTTGTTTTTTGTATATCAAAAGTCGCATATGCTATAAGTGGTGCTTGTTCCTCCCATAATGGGGTAGATTGTAGTAGAGGTTGGCAGTCTGATGGCCGTGTATATTGCAATGATGGCTGGGCTGATAGTATAGTTTATTATGACTATATGGAAAAATGTAAAAGTGATGCAGATGATTTAATTTACAAACAATATTATTATGACGGCAAGATAGTAGAGACAGAATATTGCCCGCTTCATTCGCAAAAAAAATATCAATATTCTGAGAGTAAATATTTAAGCGATGGCAGTTTGCAGGTACCGTTTTATTGTGTATGTGATATCGGATACTATAACTACAAAACTGAAAATGACGAAGAATTAGGACATGTTTGCGAAAAAGGTGAGCCGTATGTTTATTCTCTTACTACTCTACAGTTGGCGAGTGCTGAGCTTGATGATGCAATTAAAAATACCGAAAGAAGCGATGCGTTATGTAAGTTGCGATATGGTAACAGTATTCTAAAAAATGACAAATGCATATGTGCGAGTGGTTATAGGTGGATGTATGATGCATATACCAAGAATATTTATTGTATTAAAAGAGATGATTATAATGAAATTAGTGATGAAGAAATTGATACGAAATTAGCCGAACAGTTAAAAGGCCAAATATTACTCCAAGTAGAATCCCACGGCGAAGCATATTATATTTATCCTGACGATAGCAAAAGATACTATCTTGGCCGGCCAACGGACGCTTTTGACGCGATGCGAAAGTTAGGATTAGGCGCCACGCACGAGTTTATCACCAGCCAAACAATTTATCCTGCCCACGTTTTAGGGAAGATTTTGCTTGATGTAGAAGATAGCGGCAAAGCATACTATATTTATCCCAAAGATAAAAAAGCTTATTACTTGGGCCGGCCAGCCGATGCTTTCCAAGTAATGCGTAATTTAGGGCTTGGCATTACTAATAGTGATTTAAATAAAATTCCCGAAGGGAGTTTGTAGCAAAAATTGCAATTTACTAACTTTTTTGTTATCGTAACTTTATGAGTTCCGCCGACCTTAAACCAAGGTTTTATAAGGTTTTTTCCAATTTACCACTCAATTTGCGAGAAGAGATTATTTTAGTTATCCATGGAAAAGGCCCGATTACTTGGCAAGTGGCCTACTTGGAAGTGGATAACGACACCGAATTAGGGAAAATAATTTTGAGAAAACTGGCGGAGTTAGAATTTATTTAAAATATATGCTTGGCGAACAAGAAATAAAACAACATCAGGTCTGCCATGAGAGGAAAGTCAAATGAAAAATATGCCTAAAATCAGCGAAAAAAAATATAAGGAAGTTATCTTGTATCTCGCGGAAAAGCTTGGCGGCGAGATAAAAGGCAAGAAAAAATTGGCGAAATT
>Ga0209211_10003012_pt1 | contig 28078 bp, 22 predicted proteins | sample RifGroA2_FD_183992 | JGI IMG/M metagenome (GOLD analysis project Ga0209211, IMG submission 183992) | Groundwater microbial communities from Rifle, Colorado, USA - Groundwater A2 (SPAdes) (version 2) | ecosystem: Environmental > Aquatic > Deep subsurface > Groundwater | place: Rifle, Colorado...
CTTGCCTGATATGTTGTCCAGCCGGCATTTTTCCTTCGTATCGTTTCCAAAAGCTTTCCCCTGGTGAGTTTCATGCATGGAAGAAACTCACCGTAGGGAAATAGTTTCGGGATAACACAAGTGGCCCTTCTAACCATACTTTTTTAAAATAACTCATACTGGAGGATACCATGGCAGGCATAAAGATAACATTTCCCGATGGGAGCAGCAAGGAGTTCAAGGCAGGTATCACTCCCTTCGAGATCGCAAAAGGCATCAGCCATAAGCTGGCAGAAAGCGCTCTTGCGGCAGCTTTCAATGATGAGGTAGTGGACCTCTTGGCCCCTCTCCAGCATGATGGCGCGCTCAAGCTTCTCACATATCAGGACAAAGAAGGAAAGGAAGTGTTCTGGCATTCCTCTTCCCACCTGATGGCGCACGCAATCAAAGAGCTTTTTCCTGAAGTAAAGCTCACCATCGGCCCGGTCATTGAGCAGGGCTTTTATTATGATATTGATTTCGAGAGGGCATTTACTCCTGGAGACTTGGAAAAGATAGAGGCGAGGATGCATGAAATCGTCAAGCGAAACCTGCAAATCAAGCGCTCAGAATTCTCAAGATCTGATGCCATAAAAAAGAACGAATCGTTAGGAGAGCCCTACAAGGTAGAGATCATCCGGGATGATGCAATAACAAAGGTGTTTTCCTTTTATGAGCAGGGAAATTTCGCTGATATGTGCAGAGGCCCCCATGTCCCTTCTACTGGCTACCTCAAGGCATTCAAGCTCACGAAAGTATCCGGCGCATACTGGCGGGGTGATGCGAAGAACAAGCAGCTCCAGAGGATCTATGGCATCTCATTCCCGCAAAAAAAAGACCTCGAAGCGTATGTGTCATTCATCGATGAGGCAGAAAAGAGGGATCATAGAAAACTGGGCAGGGAACTCGAGCTTTTTTCCATCCATGATGAAGGCCCAGGATTTCCTTTCTTCCTGCCAAAAGGCATGGTCCTGAAAAACATCCTCTTGGATTTCTGGAGAAAAGAGCACACGAAGGCTGGATACGTCGAGATCCAAACGCCAATCATGCTCTCCAAGCACCTCTGGGTCACCTCTGGGCATTGGGAGAATTACCGCGAAAACATGTACACAACAAAGATCGATAATGAGGATTTTGCTATAAAGCCAATGAACTGCCCTGGAGGCCTTCTTGTCTATAAGGAAAAGTCCCACAGCTATCGGGAGCTTCCAATGAGGGTTGGGGAGATTGGGATCGTCCATCGCCATGAGCTCTCCGGCGTCCTCTCAGGATTGTTCCGCGTCCGTGTCTTTACCCAGGATGATGCCCATCTCTTTATCAGGGAAGATCAGATCACTGATGAGGTCCTTGGTGTCATCAATCTTACAGAAAGATTCTATAAGACATTTGGGTTTGATTTCCATGTGGAACTCTCCACCAGGCCGGCAAAAAGCATCGGCAGTGATGCCCAATGGGCCCTTGCAGAAAATGCCCTAAAAATAGCGCTTGATAAGAAAGGCTGGACATATAAGATCAATGAGGGTGATGGCGCCTTTTATGGGCCAAAGATCGATTTCCATCTGAAGGATGCGCTGGGGAGGACATGGCAGTGTGGAACAGTGCAGCTGGACATGAACCTTCCAGAGAGATTTGACATCACCTATGTCAATGAAAAATCAGAGAAAGTCAGGCCCATCATGCTGCATCGTGTCATCTTCGGTTCAATTGAGCGGTTCATGGCAATACTCATCGAGCATTATGCCGGAAAATTCCCTCTCTGGCTAGCTCCAATTCAGGCAGTGATCGTCACCGTCTCAGATGACCATCTCCCATTTGCAAAAATCGTAAAAGAAGAGCTGCTCCAGCAGGGATTTCGTGTGGAGATTGATGAGAAGCGGGAATCCGTCAGCTATAAGGTGAGGGAAGCGCAGGTAAAGAAGATCCCCCTCATCCTGACAATCGGCCAGAAGGAATCTGAATCAAAGACGGTTGCTGTCAGGACTCTTGATGGCCAGGTCCATCATGGGATGACCATTGATGCCCTCATTCAGAAGGTGAAAGAATTGGTGGAGAAAAAGGAGCAGGCCTTTAAGCTGGAGTAGTATCTGCGCTCTCTCTTGTCTCTATTGCAGATCCTGCAGATCCTCTCCAATTCAGCAATTCGCAGCTTCGCTTTACCATGCCATTGACCACCTGCTCGCAGTTGTTGATCTTTGTCCAGCACAGGTCTTTTTTGTCGGAGTCAATAATATTCTCGCAGGTGATCGTTTCATTTGTGGCATCTGCCATCGCAAGGTAGCATTCATCCTTGTTCACAGGATTTTCTTGGTTTCTGCAGTATTCAAATCCTGACTGCGGGTTTTCTGCGGTGAGGTTTTTTGCTCTCCAGATGATATCCTCGAGCTCATCCACCCTGCTGATCTTCGCTTCTTCTGAAGCCCCGCGGCAATCTTGCGGGCATGAGCTTTCATTTTCTGTCGTTTCACAGACACTATTTCCACAGCAATTTGATACAGGGTCATATGAGCAGAGGTATCTGGTCTGCTCATCACAATAATCATAGGTGCAGGAATTCATGTCATCACAAGAGGCTGGGCAGCTGGTGGAGACAACGCCTGGTGTTTCAATAGTGGGGGTCGTTGGCGCCAGGGGGGTTGGTGTTTGGCTTTGTCCAACAGTAAACACCTTTGTCAGTGTTGATGATTGATCTTTGTACATATACCTGATGTCAAGCGTGTATTGTTGCGATGCTGCCGTTGATGGCACGTCGATGGATTTTGTGTATGTTGCAGGGTATGGAGGCGAGATGAGGTCATCCCACCTGCTGACGATCCCAAACTTGTCGGCGGGAGTGATCGAATATGTCAGCATGAGGTTGTCTTTTGCTCTGCCGGTTGTCTGGATGGATAAGACGGTATCTAGCGTTGAGCCTGGCAATACCTGCGAGGGAAGGCCAATGCTCACTGATGCCGGCATCACGGTTCCTTTTGGCAGCAAGAAAAACACAGAGAATCCAACTCCTGCAAGGAGGATGAAGATGCCAATGATTGCTGAGGGGAACCTTTTTTTTGTTGCCAGAGCGACAGCTTCTTTTACTGCTGCTGGAGACCAGCCTTTCTCGATCAAGTAAATTTCCAGGTCTCCAACCTTGTATCCTTGTTTGATCGCATTCTTGATGTAGTCAACGAGTTGCTGGTTTGTCATTCTTTTATTCCTGCAAGTAACTTGATCAATTATTGAGAAAAAGAGTATTTAAAGGTATTGGAATAGGTAAGCTGATTTTTTTAATGATCTGCTCTTGAGTTTAATCAGCCTTTCAGCAACACCACTACTGGCAGGCGGACCGGTTTCTCGTGTTGCTCGAAACCTGGGCAAAGAGGCTTTGCCCTCCGCGCCAGTGGTGTTGCTTTCACTATTTACATTATTATACCACTCCCCAAACGCCGCTGTTGCACTGGTAATTCTGCGCGCCCTCATAATCCGTCCTATACCCTTCATCCTGGCAGCTGTTATCGATCGCGCATTGTTCTGCTGGGCAGCAAACAGCCGGGGTGCCGTTTGGTGATTGCTTTAATTCCTGGCCTGCTGGGCATTCTAAGGATGTCGATTCCGTTTCTCCTTCTCCACCCTCAGATCCAACAGTATCATCCCCTGCTGTGCCATCATTGGCAACTGCAACATTATCTGTTGTTTCCTCAATTGGTATATCAACAATGCTTCCTGCGTTGCTAAAGCACTTGTGTATTTGGTCTCCATCCTGTTGTGATACCCAAAGGCAGACATACGTGAAATCTTCCGGTCCCTGATGGGTAATTTCCCTGTTCACCCGTTTTCCAACAACAACTGGTGTGCTTGAAGAATCAAGATGAAGCACGCCGGCTGTTGGTCCTTTGACATACGTGATGTAATGGATCGGCTTCTCACAAGGAACAATGGTGTACTGGATGTCAACTCCTGATCCGTCAGCTAAGCGAGCAAGAGAGCCTGTCATTATAACATCAACATTTTCTGCTGCATCATTGCATGCATTTGTCTGTGTTGTTCCAGTATCTGTTGTGTCTGGCTTGTCCATCCAGGGAAGGGAAGAATTATACCCTCCCTCGCAGATCATTCCAGTGACCGAGTCTGCAACAAAGCCTCCGAGATAGTTTTGGAGGAGGTTTTGAATATCTTTTTGAGCAACAGCATTGCCATAAGATTCTTTAAAGCCATCAATGCCATAATAATATGATAAAACGCGATCATAATACTCAGCTATTCCCTCAGATTCCACATAATCATTTAATCGTGTATCCCTCTCATTGTTAGCATTTACTCTTGCTTCCTCTTCAATATTCCCAAAATCCAGTTCATCACAGCTCGGCTCGGCAAATGACCTATCCATCCAGGTGTACGCATCAATTAATCCTTTGAACATCGGGACCATCTGGGATGCTTGCAGTCCTGCCTGCACCCACCCATTCATAAAGAAACTCGATGTAGCTTTCGCTACCACCTTGCTGATGAGATTAAACAATACCCCTGTGGCAACTTTCACTAAACTCCCTACTATTGCACCTTCAAAATAATAGCATGTCGCAACATCAAATCCTTCATCGCATACTTCCGGGGAATACCCGTTTTCTATCGCTCCACTAACACAGCAGTTCCTGATCTGGTAAATGGTCCTTAGCTTCCTGAGGTTATATAAGATTGCTCCAGGGCACATGCATGCGCTTGCAACAATGATATTATCATACGGGCTGATGTTTGCCTTGTCAAAATACCCTGCAAACTTTGTGGCAAAATTCCCAATCGTTCCCCCAAAGAATCCATCGCATGTTCCCGTGCACCACCCGCAGTTCATGAAACAGATGAAATTCGGTTCAACTTTGCTATAGATGTTTCGCCATCCTTTATAGATAGAATACCAGGACGCACAGATGGACTCATCCCCGACAATTCCCCGAGTGATGCAGGGGCCACCATCAGTGCTAGGTGTGCCAATCATCAGTTCAGTAAACACCATCATCGAATTGATCGCCTGCATGACAGAGGAGATGAAATACGCGAGGGCAAACACCTGTTCTAATGTTTGCAGGATTCCGTTATCAAGCCATGACGCGAGGCCATCCATCTTCTGCGCATCTGCTATTGCTTTTTCATCTGGCGCCCTGATGGAATCACCTGATGGGCAATTCTTCCATCCTTCAGGATCAACGAAGCAGAATCGCTCGATTTCCTCTCGTGTGATATGCAAAGCAGTATAACCGGCAGGCAGGGGGGTATGTGCTTCTGGCACTTCTCCTTCAAAGCTGATTGGTCCAAACCCATCAAATTCCCTATTCGTCCGGGGATCCTTGTCTGTGAGATACCATTGCCCATTTGTCTGCACTTGAAACTGGAAGGTGGGGGTAGTTGTTGCCACTTCCTCGGCGCTTGGTGCTGCTGGTCCGGCAAAAGGTGCTGGAGCGCTCGGATTGAATGGTTGTTCGCCAGTATCCGTTAGAGCAGTATCCAAACTGCCAGCATCCTCCTGCCCATACACAAAGAATGTGCTGAAAGGAAAAGTGATGATGAGTGCAATCATCCAGAGGCTCATTGCTTTTTTCATCGCAGTGTTGGCTCCAATAAGCTGATATAACTTTCTTTTGGAATGCTCCATTCAACCGATTCTGGGATGCCGTCGCAGTCCTTATCTGCGGTGACCTGCATTTTTAGGGAACCATCTTCTTGCAGCGCGCGGTGTGAGGCAAAGTCCATCACGTCAGTGGGGAGCGCATCCTTGAGCACGTAGAAGATGATGCTTTCTGCATCCCTTATCTGGTCATAATCAAGGCTGAATGTTGTCTCTGTTGTCCCTAGCGGCACGGAGACTGGCCGCGATGGGTCATCTCGTTCAAGGTCCACTGTTTCGCTCGTAGCTGGATTTGTCGATGGGTTGAGCACCATCATATGCTGGAAGAGCATTGATCCGCTGTATGTTCCAGGGATCATCTTGATCGTCCTTGGGAATGCAGTATCGATTGGTGGATAGTGAAAGACTGGTGAAGGGGTCCTGCCATACTTCAATTGCAGTTGCCCCAGCACCAGGTCATCTTCCCTAAGTGCTGTCCTGACACTATTGAGCATGCTGGCTGCATCAATCCCGCATGTCGCATGGCTGAATCCATCAGTCAGGTAATCTGCCCGGATAAGGGAGGGGATATCAATTGCAATTATTTCCAGATTCAGATCCTTCAGGGGAGAGAAGAGCAGTTCTGCTGCATGGGGATCTGTGTTCTCAATGCTCAGCATCTCCCTGACATCGCCATAGCCTGCCACCCATCCATGCAAGACCCCGTTGATGCAGTAGGGCAGCTGGACGTCCAGCCTGCCATCAATATCTGTCTTTCCAAGGCGGCAATCATTTGATTCTGTCCCGCAAAAATAATAGATCATTGCATCTTCCAAAGGCTGCAAAGTGGCAAGGTCTCTTGCGACTATTGAGACCTGGCCTGATCTTGCCTCATCGCAGAACCGGGAGTCGAACTGTTCATCCACATCGTCGATTTCGCCTGCACCAGCCAGGCCTGCTTCATCGATGCTTGGCAGTTCCACGCCTGGGTGAAACTCCCTTTCTTGGTTGCCATCAAGGTATGCTTCCATCAAAAACCGGAAATCAAACCCATTTCCCTGCACAACATTTGGTGCGCTGATCCTGGCTGAGGGAAGGGAAGAGACATAGAACAATACAGGGAACTTGAGCGTATACTTAAATCGGTATTTGTCCCTGCACATCATGGGCAAGAGCGGGATGCCAAATACAGAGTGTGTGTCTGGCGCAATGAGTGATCCATCAGAGGGCTTTATCCTCATCTCATTGAACCCCCATTCTTTACGATAAGTCATGGCAGTATCGATATTCGGATCTTCCGCGAGCACCCCTATCTCATGGTTTTGATACACTCCCCGCGCCAGATCATCTGTCATCTCCGGCCAGACATATCCCTGCTCTAATTTCATGAGGGGCATTTCGCTAACGAGCAGGTCGCCGAGTGTATCCTGCACTTCTGGGATTGTCCAGTAAGTAGATATGCACGAGACATCAACATATGTGAATGAGAATGGCGGGAGGTCATCAGCCGCTTTCTCTCCTCCCTGATAGGAATAGAGGCTGATTGCCATCTTTACTTTTTTCTCGATATAAGTAAACAGCAGTTCAGTGACGACGAGCACATTCGCGTTTTCGATAAGTGTTGGCATATTCACTTGGATATGATGGGTATAATCCTCTGATCTCCACGTATCTTCACCTTTGGTGCCCTCAAGAGGCCATTTTGTATCGATAATCACCTGGTCAGCGAAGGTGATGGTGGTCTTTGGGATTGCAAGGCTTCTCACTGCCACCCCTTGGTCTTCTAGCGAAGAAAACTCATTCACGCATCCCGGGAGCAATGTATCGATGAATGACCCAAGCTGGCGCTCCATCTCTTCTTGTCGAAGAAGCATCGGGATATTTGAGTCTGTCAGCAGGAATGCGACCATTGAGGTTCCAGGCCCGCTCGCAAGGCGGGGCAGCCCTCCCGAATAATCAACATGCTCCTTTTGATCTTCTATTTCCATTAATCTTCTTCTTCCAGGATTGGAAATGTATCCTCCTTGGATCCTGATGAGTTCGAGCCCTTCTTGGGAGAGTTGCTGAATGCAGGAGGCGACGATGAATGTTGCTGGCGTCTCTGCTGTCTGGGATTTTGTTGCAGGCTGGCTTATCTCCGGGATGATTGTTGCGACCTGGTTTTTTGAATAAACATAGATGCCTATGCCCACTGCTGAAACAAGTATCAGGCCGATTAAGATGAATCCTGAGAATTGTCCTTTTCTATTCATGCATCTCCTCATGGGTCAGCAAGGTGATAGAGGTGATATAAGAGCGGCTGGTAGTAATCCCCCAGAAGAGGAGCAGCAATGCGATCAGTTCTCCTGCTTTTCCAGCTCCAATGACCAACCAATTGCCGATGATGAGACAGAGAAATACCAATGCGTATGGGATGATGAACTCATGGATCTTTGCTGCGAGGGCAGATCCTTTTTTTAATCCGGAAAAAAGCTCGTGATTCCCGGCAAGGGAAACAGAGAATACTGTACCGATATGTAAGAAAAGAAGGAACATGGCAAGAAGCATCCAATCTGGTGCGTCTCTAATAGAAAATGCAAAGATCGATCCAAAGATGAGGCAGAGGAAAAAGATAAAAAAGAACAGGCGGAGGAACCCATCAATGGTCATCTTTTTTCCGGTAAGGTAAGAGAATGCTTTCCCTTTGAAGAAAGAATAGCTGAGGATAAACGCGGAGAATCCGAGCAGGACAGACCAAAAGAGGGTCAGCAGGAATGATGCCATTGTGCGCACAGCCTGTTCCATCTGCCCTTTTTGCATGTCCATGATCGATGACCAGTCGATTGTATTGATGGACAATGCATTATTATAGAAGATGCCGACAAGGCTGAGCAATGCTAAGCCAAACGTGATATAAAAGAGCAGGTCAAATGTCAGGCTCAACCATTGTTTTTTATCCCACAATAACGCTTTCTTTGCCAGCTCGAGACGAGCCTTGAGCCATCCATGAGTTCCCCTTTTTTTCTTCATGCCCTTTCTTCGTCATTAAGGTATTTAAAGATTTCTAAATGGGCATCATCCTTTGCTCCGGTGAGATGTGCAGGGTAATCGAACGTCTTTCTTGTGGCATGAGGCGAAGGATGATCGTTTCCCCATAAGGGAGCATTTCAGGGACACCCTCGCCGTTCAACAGCATATATTCTCCGAGGATGCGGGACCTTTCCTGTTGGTAGAGCCGTTCCCTTGTCGTTTCGTACCTTGATTGGAAGTGGAACACCTGCTCATAGGGTGCTAGTTCATCAAGGAATTCCTCTACATCACAAAATGATTCGAATTCATGGAATCTATAGGCAGCAAGAGCATCGATGACATCGGTTGATCGAATGCCTTCCCTGGTGATATTAACTCTTGTCACTTCGAGCTGGGATGCTATATATGGAGAAAAATTGTTTTCAATGATCTCGGTGAATCTCTGGTATGTCTCTTCGAGCCGATCACTGGCCTCTCTTAGGTCATCAGATGCTGAATAAATTGCAGGTGATGTGGGAAGCTCATGCATCCTCTCATCCCTGGATAACCCATAAAACATCCCTCCTGCAAGGACAACAAGGCCAGTAGCCATGGCTCCAGCGATCATATCCAGCGGCCGCAAACGCAGCCTTTGGCATCTCACTTCTTCTTCGCTTTCTTCACGAACGCCTGATTGTTCTCTATCCTCTCCGTGTGTCTGCATTTTGGAAACCTTGAGCATCCATAGAACTGTCCGTAGATGCTTTTTCGAAGGACAAGTTTTCCTTCCGTGCATTTTGGGCAGGGCTTCTCGATGTCCCCGCTCGCAACTTTCAATGCCTCTGCGCCAGCGCTTCCTTCAATCTTTTTTGAGGGGCATTCTTTATTGACGCACACTTCCTGCGGCCGTTTTCCTTTTCGGATGACTGTGACCATCGGAAATGAGCATTCTTTGCACTCTTTTCCTGCCGGCTTGATGAGTCCTGAGGGCAGGCTGATTGTTACATCACAATCAGGATACTTGCTGCATGCGATAAACCCGCCGAATTTCCCGCGGCGGATCTGAAGGTCGCCATCGTTGCACTTGTAGCACTTTCCGATGGTGGAGAGCTCATTTTGTGTATCAATATGCGCTTGTGCCAGTTCAGCGCCGATGTCTCCTTCTTCTTTCTTGAATCCTTTGAGGATGTCGGTGATGACCTCTTTTGCCTCTCCGAGCACCTCATCTTGCTTTTTCGTCTTTTCACGGATCTCTTCCATCTCCTCTTCAAAGTGCCGTGTCAATGCTTCATCAAGTATCTTTGGGACATGCTTCTCTAAGGTATCGACAACATTGATGCCCAGGTTTGTCGCTTCGATGGATGTGCCATGCACATAGCCCCTTTGGAAGAGTGTATCGACGATCTGCGCCCTTGTCGCCTTTGTCCCAAGGCCTCGCTTCTCGAGCTCTTTGATGATGGATGCGGGAGTATACCTTGCTGGCGGTTTTGTCTCCTTGTCGTGCATTGATATCTTTTTGATGGTCACCTTGTCCCCTTGTTCTGCCGGGGGAAGTTCCTCTTCTTTCATGTTCGCATATGGTCCATAGAGCTCATGCCAGCCCTTGAAGGTTGTACGCTGGCCTTTTGCGATGAAGAGCTCCCCGTTCACATCAATCGTCATCGTGACCGTCTCTCGTTTTGCATTCTCCCCGAATGTCGCAAGGAACCGCCTGACGATCAGGTCATACACTTTTTCTTCTTTCTTCTCGAGCTTTGGAGTGATGCCTGTTGGATAGATTGCTGGATGTGCCGGATCTGTCTTTTTTCCGTTGTGGGGGGTGAGCGTTGGCTTTGCAAGCAGTGTTTTGCAAAGTGGTGCATACGCCTCCTGCTTTTGGAGCGCTGTGATAATCTTCTTGATCCCGATGCTCGGGGGGAGCTGCTGGCTCGAAGTTCTCGGATAAGAAATATACCCATTGACATAGAGATCCTGTGCGATGGAGAGTGTTGCTTTTGGCGGAATCTTATGGACTCGGTAGCATTCGACCTGGAGTGATGTCAGATCAAAGGGGACGGGGGGCAATTGGGTAAACTCATTCTTTTCAATGGAAGACACAACACCTTCTTTTTTCCCTTCAACGTTCTTCATCACTAAAAGGGCTTTATCTTTTTCCCAGAACTTGTCTTCTTTATGGAGTGCGTTGATCTCTCCTTTTTTCACGACCCCTTCGAGTTCGATCTGCCAGAACGGCACTGGGACAAACGCCTTGATGTCTTTTTCCTTTTCAACAATGATCTTGAGCGCTGGCCCCTGCACCCGTCCGGTGGACATGAGCTTGAATCTTCCAGTGGACTTGATTGCGGCAGTAAGCGCCCGTGACATGTTGATGCCGTAATAATAATCAAGGAAATGCCTTGTCTCTCCAGCAAGGCCCTGTCCCCATTCGAGATGTTTTGATTTATTTTCATACGATTCGATCAGCTCTTCTTTTGTGAGCGTGGAAAACTTCATCCGGTTAGCATCCTTTTGCTTGCAAACAAACCTGATGATATTCATGCCGATGACTTCCCCTTCAACATCAAAATCACATGCGACAGTGAATGAATCTGCTTTCTTTGCCAATTTCTGGAGGGTGGTGAGATATTTGTTGGAGAAATCATCCTTCTTGATGCTGCTGTTTGGCTTCCACTCGATATCAAACACCGGATAGTTCATCCCTGCCTTCTTTTTTTCAGCAAGGCCAAAGAGATGGCCAACAGCGCACCCCACGATGATATCCTGGTTTCCATGGGTGATAGAATAATACGGGACTTTGTTGATTGATTCCTTGATGGCTTTTCCGTCGGCAAGAGCTTCTGCTATCTTTTGCGCAGCATTTGGTTTTTCTGTGATGATGAGCTCTACCATTGGCAGGGTAAACAGGAAATTGTTTAAAAAGCTTTGTACCAATCAGTGACATGACCTCTCTCTTTTATCAGATCCTATTATTTTTCAGGTCTTTCTCATTGCCTGAAGAAAAGGCCATACATCATTCCAAGCACTGCTGCTGCATCCTTTAGCGGCAAGAGAATGATGATAGGGATGATATTTGATAATGAAAGGTCGCTTCGCATCAGGAAGAGGAGAGGAAGGCTGGCGATATAATAAAGCGAAAGGAAGAAGAACAGCAAGCCAGCAATTGTGCGTGTGCCAAATCCAATAAGCATTGCTGGAATTAGCACCAACAAGAGGAGAACAATAAGGCTGATTATCCCAAGCTGGCATTTCATCCTGAAAGGAAAAAAATCTTCTCTGGCAAATCTTGCTGGATGGGAAAGGCCTGCCCTAATGCTTCCCCTGCCATTGCGAAACCTATTCCTGAGAAGCTTTTTCCAGCTTGGCTCTTCCACATGAGAGACGAGCGCCTCTGGGACATACGCTATCTTGTATCCAGCTTTTCGGATAGTATATCCTACTTCCATATCCTCGCCATGATACCATGATGGATCAAATCGTATGTTTTTCATGATATCTGCCCTAACGCAGAAGTTATACCCTCTGACAAAGGATGTATGCCTCTTCAACCTGCTGTATCGTTCTTTCTTCTCATAATGCCTGATGAGCCCTGCAGGGGTATTGCTTTTTTTGATGATCGTCTTGCCTGTGGATGCGCCAACTGTCTTATCAGAGAAGGGGAGAAGGAGTTTTTCTGCCCAGTCAGGATACACTTCTGTATCTGCATCGGTGAAGAGGATGAATTCCCCTCTTGCATGCTCAAGTGCGTTTTGCCTGCCTGCTGCAACCCCCTTGTGTTCTTGGACGATGAGGTTGATGGGATACTTTTTCAGGATCTTCCTTGTCTTATCTGTTGAACCGTCATCGATGTAGATAATCTCCCTGTTTGGAAGGGTAGTTGCAAGGATGCTCTCCACATTTTGCCTGATTGTCTGTTCGCTGTTGTAGCACGAGACGCATATGCTCGCTTGTGGTTTCATTGTCCCACCAGCAATGAAATGATCTCCCTGAGTGAATGCGACGGCTTCCAGGAAGGATAGTGCCGGATAAGCTTTGAAGAATCAGTATAATAGCAGATATGGTCTGCTTTTCTCTCTGGCCCAAAAGAGATATCCATCCTGATTCCCATACCTTCAAGAATGTCGATGATTTCCAGGATTGATCCTGCATTCTCTCTGCCCCCTCCTATATTATAGACTTCTCCAGAGCGTGGGGATTGGTAGAATGCATCTGCTGCGAGCGCAACATCATCAGCCAGAAGCTGGTCCCTGACTTGTTTTCCTTTATGTCCATATATTATATAGGGGGCATTCTTTTTTGCGCAGGAGATAAGATAAGCCAAAAACCCGTGAAGCGAAACGCCGGCATGTGCTGGTCCGGTGATGCACCCCAAACGAAAGACCCCTGTCTTCATCCCAAAATATTTTCCGTATTCCTGCACCATGATGTCTGCTGAGAGCTTTGATGCGCCAAAAAGGGAATGCTGGCTCTGGTCTATCGACAAATGTTCATTCACCCCGCACATAGTGATGCCCTCTATCTTCTGATCCTTGCAAAAATCAAACCGTTTCTCCTGCTCTTCTAATGCAGCGCTGTTTACCCGGTCTCCATACACCTTATTTGTTGAGGTGAAGATAAACACTGCATGCGGGCAGCGCTTCCTGCACAACTCTAGCAGCTGGAATGTTGCCAGTGCATTTATCGAAAAATCCTCTTCTGGATGGAGTGCGGAATAATCATGGGAAGGCTGGCCTGCGGTATGGACAATAAGATCAATAGTGTTGGTGACCACTTTTTCCATCTGCTCTTTTTCCCTGATATCAATATAATGATGCGTGTAGCGCGCGTGTTCTTTGAGGCTAGTGATGGTGCTGCCAACATCGCCTTTTTTGCCAAAAAATGCTTTCCTCATATTATTGTCTATCCCAATGACATTCTGCCCTTTAGAGAGGAAAAGCTTGCATGTTGCGCTGCCAATCAGCCCGCCAGAACCAGTCACGAGTATAGCCATCTTGCCCAAGGGAATAAAGAATGGATTGTCTTTTTATGGGTTTCGGCAAAGAGCCTTTAATCCCCTCATGTATATCATTTATAAGGTTTGAAGGGGAGATGGAACAGCGCAACAAAATGTCCAGCCTGGCCAATGGCATGTGAGAAAACCAAAAAAAGTTCCTTTCTTCCTCTGAAGAGAGCAGGGATAAGACTGAGGGCATAATAGCAAATCGCGCCTATCCCCCGAAAAAATACCCCTATTTTTTCCCGGAGTGTTGCGCCATTGAGCATCTTTGCCCTCGTCATTGATGCGCGGAACTGGATTGCTCTCTTGAGCAGATATGCAGCTGATGTTCGCTGAGCGGTGACTTCCTCATAAACTATTGCGCGAGGCTCATATGCAGCAGTGATTCCCTGTAATGAGAGCCTAAAAAAAAGTTCAGTGTCGCTTCCGCCATAGGATGCAATGTCTTCCCGGAAATGATGTTTGAGGATTTCCCTTGCTGCAAGGCAGTTGCCCGTTGTAGGATAAAATGCTTTTTTCACGAAACGGTGATGTTGTGAGAGGAAATTTCTCCTCCATGCAGGTGTCCTCGGGGGATAGTGGGGTATTACTCTTCCCCCAACGATCTTCTTTTCATGCATTTTTTGCGCGTTGATGAGGAAAGAAAGCCAGTCTTCTCTGGGCAAGGTATCATCATCAATGAATGCAATCCATTCACCTTTTGCAAGAGCAATCGCTTTATTGCGCGCCCTGGCGATGTTTTTGACAGGCTCGGTGGCGTACCGGAAAGGTGTCTTTTCCTTTTTAAATTCTTTTTTAAATTCATCAATGACAGGTTTTGCCCCGCCCTTGGCTGAATGGGAATTGTCAACGACGATGATCTCTATTGGAGGCAATGCAATTCCTTTTTGTTTGGCAAGACCTGCGAGTACTTTCTTGAGCGATTCTGGCCGTTTGTATGTGATGATACAAATGCTCACTGTTGGTCTTTTTCCCATAGTCTTGATACCTGTTTATAATCAAGTGCTCGCTTTGAAAATTCAGATCGTTCTCTTCCAAGAAGCGGCTGATTGCCGAGTTGAGAGACGAGCATTCTCCCCCTGATGAACATGAGCTGTTTTAAAACATATCCGCTGCTCATGAAAATCTTCTCTTTGGCAGAAGCTCTCTTGATCTTCTGGATGTATCTTTGTGATCGCTCTTTTCTTGTTTCTGATACATATTGTGGAAGCCTTCCTCCAGCATGCATCTGTTTTATCTGCGATTCCGCGGCAATGATCCGTGCCGCAATCCAGGGGAATTCTTTCCAATGCCACGGTCGATAATAGGCAGGGGTCTTTTCTTCGATCGCCCACCCGCTCCGGCCGATGACCATACTAAGCCATAAGTCTTCATGAATCAGTTCCTCTGGCATTGCGTTGATGCTATTCTTCTTCATCAATCCATTCAGCTTTTTTTTGTCTATCAGGTAAAGTTTCCCATACAGGCATTGTTGGGGTCCAGGAGGTATGGCTATCATCCTGGTGAGCAGGTCTGATCCATCAAGGAATGCATGGCCAATCCCCCCGATTGCGGCAAGATCCTTTGTTCTCATGCCCAAAAGCAATCGGTCGAGTGCAAAAGGGGGAAAGATGATGTCCCCATCCATAAATGCAATGTACCGGCCGGAAGACTTTTTCCAGAGAACGTTCCAGGCTGCTGCCTTTGATGCTTTTTTAAGGACTATCACTTTGCAGAGTCCCTTCTTGAATGACTCGGCAACCTTTATTGTATTGTCTGTACAGCCATTTGCGCAAAGGAGGATCTCTTCTGGTTTGATTGTCTGGTTTTGGAGCGATTCTAATACGCCGGTGATGCCCAGCTCCTCATTATGTGCTAGTATGCATACAGATATGCCTGAAGATTCCCCCATGTTCTCTCTCCAAAACATCCTCCTTTAAATGTTTTTTCTAGTCCATCCTTTCGAGTGTGGCAATCCTTAAGAATCAGCTGCCTATTAGGGGTGTATGGTAAGATATTCCTTTATCCTCCCTTGCCAGAATGAGGAAAAGACGGTTGGGAAGGTTATTGATGGCATCCATGAGGTGATGGCAGGAAAGGAGTATGAGATCATCTTGTCTGACTCGAGCACTGATCATTCCCGGATGATTGCCGAGCAGAAAGGTGCGAAGGTCATCCACCATGGCAAAAAGGGGTATGGGACTGCCATCAGGGAGGGAGTGGCCGTGTCCACTGGAGAGATACTGGTAATTGGGGATGCAGATGATACATATGATTTTCGTGAGATACCCCTTCTCCTTTCCCAGATAGAGGCGGCGGGGCTGGTGATCGGCTCTCGCTATAAGGGTGTAATCCAGAAAGGAGCAATGCCCCTGCATCATCGGTATATTGGCAATCCCCTCATCAGCCGGATGATTCGTTTCTTTTTCCGGTGCAGCGTGACCGATGCCCTCTCAGGGCTTCGCGTCATCAAAAAATCAACTCTCGAGTCCCTTGGTTTGACGACAAATGGCATGGAATATGCCTCTGAAATGGTCATCAAGGCATGCAAAAAGAAGATGAGGATCATTGAAGTGCCAATCACTTACCATAAAAGGGTCGGAAGATCAAAGACCCGCTCGCTTGGTGATGGATGGAAACATCTTCGTTTCATCATGCTCTATAGCCCCCTCTTCCTTTTTTTTGTTCCGGGTATCTTCCTCTTCTCGCTTGGCAGTTTTCTTCTCCTCTTGCTTCGACGAGGGCCAGTTGACTTAATTTGGGTGCACCTGGATATCCATCCGCTGATACTAGGAGCCCTCCTGACAATTCTTGGTTTTCAGATAATCATCCTTGGCATTTTTGCAAAAACATTTGCAGTCACCCAGCTAGGGGAAAAAGATCGCTTCATCTCGTTTCTCCATTCCCATCTTTCTCTGGAAAGAGGGCTTCTCATTGGGCTTTTCATCACCTTGCTAGGTATCCTGATCAATGTGAGGATCTTTGTGATCTGGGCTGCGGGGGGTTTTGGCTCTTTATATCAGACAAGGAATGCTGTTGTGGCAATGACCATCATTGTGATTGGCATCACTGCATTGTTTTCCACTTTTTTCCTGAGCCTCCTTGGCATAAAAAGATGAATTGTCAGAAATTTGAGTAATATACTGATGGGAGTTTGAGTGTTGGTGGGGGTTGAGTATTGATTGGGGTTGAATGTTGATGGGATTGAATATTGATTGGGGTTGAGTGCTGATTGGGATTGAATGTTGATTGGGGTTGAATGTTGATGGGATTGAATGTGAATGAAATGATCACGATGAATGCTGGTTTGTGGTCGTCATGAGAATTGGTATTGTCTATGATGCAGTATATCCTTACAGCATCGGCGGGGTAGAGAAGCGAATCTATGAGCTGGCAATGCGGCTCTGTTCCCATGAGGTCCACCTCTTTGGCATGAAATACTGGCCCGGCTCTCCTCAAAGGACCAAAGGGCATATCACGTATCATGGTGTTTCTCCGGCAGTGCCGATGTATAAGAAGAAAAGGCGGTATCCTGGACAGGTCATCCGGTTTACTCTTGGCCTGAATAAGTATCTTAATAACCATATGGGCAGGACAAAACTGGATGTCCTAGACGTTCAGAATTTTCCCTACCTTCCCGCGTTTGTTTGCAAGGAATATTGCAGGAAAAGGAAGATTCCATTCATGATTACCTGGCATGAGTTTCTTGGAAGCCAGTGGGAGGAGTTTGGGCTGGTGGGGGGTATTGGCAGGATCATCGAAAAAAAAGTGCTGGGGCTCACAAAAAATGTCGTTGCCGGCTCTCCCCTCGTGCAAAGGTGCTTGGTTTCAAGGGGAATTTATCCTATCTCCCTGATCACAAATGGGATCAATCTTGCAAGGATCAGGCAGGCAAAACCGATGAGGGAACATTTTGACTTGATCTATGCAGGGCGGCTTGTGAGGGAAAAACATGTGGATCTGCTGATCAGGGCGGCGGCAAAGTTAAAAAAGAGCGTTTGCATCATCGGGACCGGGCCAGAATTATCTTCCTTACAAAAACTTGCACAGGCCAAGGGCACAAAAGCATCATTTCTGGGCAGTATCCCGGAAGAAGAACTGTATCAGCGGATCAAGTCCTCCTCATTGTTTGTTCTTCCATCGACAAGGGAAGGGTATGGGCTCATTGTCCAGGAGGCCCTTGCCTGCGGCACTCCTGTAATAACCACCAATCATCAGAAAAATGGCGCTCGCTTGCTTGTTGGAAGAGAGTTCTTGTTCAGGGCTTCAGTGCAGGGAATAATTGATAAGATTCATGACGTTGAAAAGCATCCTCATATACCCTCAAATATACTCTCGAAAGACAATCCACCCCGCCCCTTTCTTGACTGGGATGAAATTGCAGATCAATATGAGTCGCTCTTGAGGAAGATTGTCATTCATCCTTCAGTTGCTCATCCACCTATCTGATCTTTTGGTTCTGGTTTTAGCCATCTTGTCATATCCCCAAAAGTAGTAAAAGACAAGAGTGCAATGGCAAGGTAGCAAAGCGTTCCTGCAAGATATGTCACGTTTCCGCCATACACAAGAAGGAGTCCAGCGCCAAGCACCGTTGCAAATACTGATGCGAGTGAATTGATTGCAAGGGCAAAGGGTACCATCTCAGGAGACTTTTCGTTGATGATCCGAAGGAGCCGGGGAAAAAGGCTGCCAATTGCGAGGCCGAGGGGAAAGAGCAATATGATAACAGAGAGTATCTTTTTCATGACTGGCTCGGGAAAGAAAAGGTGCATTTTTGTCTGTGTCCAATACAGCACTCCTGCACTGAGCACTATGATGAGTATTCCATGGATGCGAAGAGAGAGCTTTTCGGCGATCTTTTGGGACTTGAGGCTCCCATATGCAAGGGAGATGAGAATGCTTGCGACCACTATCGAGAAGGAGAGGAGTGGATTTTCCAGGTAGAGAGAAAATTTGTGGATGAGTGCTAGTTCGAGCAGGACCCATCCAATACCAATCATCCCAAAGACAAGCGTGAAATGGGCAAGGCGCAAAGGGATGATTCGTTTCCTTTCCATGATATGATCGCTGTGGTATTTGAGGAGGGGAAGGAGGAAAAAGAGGAATGTTAGAATGATGATTCCTCCAAGGAGGTATCCAAGGCCCATGATCGAGAGGAATGATGAAATGTCCTTTTCCTTTTCTATTGGGCGTGCAGCAAACCTATACATTTCACCGCTGAAATAGAGGTATGGCCAGTCATCAGTGCCGATAAGGTACGGCGAACTGCCCTCCAAATGCAGCTCTTGCATAAGGGTAGTAGACCATCCATCAGGGGTGATGTTGACGATTGGGGTTATGTTGGTGTAAGGGTGGTATTGGATAGTAAGGGAATAATTGCTTGAGATAGCATAGAGCCGGTCTACTTCAATCTCCGGCACTAGCTCTTTATAGATGATAATGCCATGGGAGCCGGTATTACCGAACCGATAGAGGATAATATGGTCTTTTGGATCCATTCCCGATGAGCGAAGTGCTGCAACGATGGAGGGGATCTTTCTTGGGGACATGGATATTCCCCCTCCTGCAATGACCCCTTGTGGAGAGAGCATCCTGAGGTATGCTTCATATGCTTCTTTTGTAAAGAGGAATTGCGGTGTTGTGGTAAATGCTCCAGAGCCTGTGGCAAATGATGCACCATCATAGGAAACCACGATCAAGTCGTATTGAGTATATGCTTTTTCAGCATATGACCGGGCTTCATGGATAGTCATCGTCACGTTTGGCAATGAAAAAAATTCCTGCAGGTGAGAATCCCCTGTTTCAAGCCCAAAGCGATAGACTGCAGGATTGACGTCGATCCCTTGTATTGAAGCGTCAGGGAACCATGAGTAGAGGCGAAGCATGTCCTGGCCTGTTCCTGCGAGCAGGACAAGGAATGTTTTTCTCTCCCTGTCTAATATGACTGGGATGATGCTTTGATCAATCTCATCATCGCTGTATTTTGAGGTATTATGGATATTCTTTAAGGATTCTTTTGTAAATGGTTCGATGAGGGAATGGCCCCCGCTGTCAATTCCCACAAACTTTTTTTCTCTCAGAGAAATGTTATGGTTGAGTGGTGGTGACCATACCTGGGTATAGAGCCCTATTCGTCCATAGGGCGTCCAGCGATATGTTATCTCCTGGTGGGGTTCTAGATTGTTTCCCCGTCGGAAGGCAAATGTTGAAGGGGAATATGTCGCTAATCGATAGGATGAGTTGACAATGAGGAGGAGGATGACTAGGAATAAAGTAATGTGGATGCTTCTCTTGACGAGTGAGGGGATCTTTTTTTCATCGCTCCTCATAAAGCTGTATGCCGCAATGCACCCGCAAAATGAAAGGATGAGAAACACCGTTGAGATGTCCAGGAAGCTGATGAGCAGGATGGACAGGATGCACCCGATAGCTGATCCCAGCAGGTTGAAAAACAGGTTCCTCTCAACTTCTTCCATAAAAAAGGTGATGATGATGCCTATGGATCTGCCGCCAAAGAAGAATGGGATAAAAAGGAAGATTCCCGAGATCATCAGGTAGGAAAAACGGTAATGGAAGAGTGCTTCGAGGAGATCTGGCGTCATTGCCCGGCCCAGTTGTAGCTGATCGATCGCATGCACCATAACTGCCCCGATCTGATCGACGATGATGATTGAGATGATGAGTGATATTCCAAAAAGCAGGCAGGATCTCACAAGGAGGTAGGGTTTATGCTCTTTTGCATACGTTCCTCTTTTGAGATAAACAGTCAGGTTGCCAGCAGCAAGGCCAAGCAGCGCGATTGCCAGGGCATAGTGGATGAATGCAGAGCCGGCAACAGCAGAAAATATCCTTGGCAAGAGCAGCTCAAAGCCAAGAAGTGCGGCGGAAAGGAGAACGATGCCAATGGCAAACCACCCTTTTTGGTCAAGTTTCTTCATACAATAACCCTTGGAGAGATCATATTTAAACGTTCTTGTGCAAAACCGGCTCTGTCCTGAATAGTGGTGAGCATCATTTCTTGAGGTTCATACGACAAGGGATTCAATGTGTGGGAAGGGTTGTTCCTTCGGAAGGGGCCCACATACTGAATAAAAAAGCAAGGAACCAAAGCTGATGCTCACCCGCGAAAGCGAGATTCAGGACAGAGCCTATAAAACCGGCTCTGTAGGAAGTCTCACTTCGCTCGACTGGTGAGAGCTCAACTCTGGATAATTTATCGTGGGTGTTGTGTCCCCGAAGGGGGCCACCCCCACAACGCACTCGTTTCATTCTCGATAGACTTTCGCGAAAAGGCACTTATTTTCTCCAGAGCCTGTAAAACCGCTATGCTTAAAAACTAATCTCACAAGAAAGGCCTTATGCCTGATGGGAAGACAAAAGGAAAGGTGGTCTATCTCCTGATGTCCTTGCTTGCATCAGAGGTGTTTTTGTTTTTCTTCGATATCCATCGCAGTTTTTATGCAGGAAAAAGGCTCTTTCCGCCGGAGGATCATGTCTTTGCTAACAAGATGGTATACGTCACTGGCGGGCTCGTTGGAATGCTCATCATCTATTGTTTCATTAGTCTTATCATGTATGGCCTAAAGCTGGAGCTTGGGGAGTAAAGAATGGAAATCCTGATGGTCACACCCTACTGTTTCCCTGAAGGCTCTGGGCTTGAGGCTTATGTCCATGATGTGGCTGATTATCTTGTTGGCAGGGGTCATGGCATCATCCAGGTTTGCGCATCAAAGGGAGGAACGAAGATGAATTCTCTTGGAAGGATGGCAGTCATCTCTTTCAGGCCACACCTGATGGTTTCCAATACGCCAATAAGGGTTGGCCTGGTAAAAGAGATGCTGGCCATTTGCAAGAAACAAAGTCCCGATGTTATTTTTGCCCACACCCCTGTGCCTTTCTTTGCCGATTGCGCCGCAACAGTGAGCAGGAAAACCAAAATTCCCCTTGTCCTCTGTTATCATGCAGGAACCTTATACAAAAGAAATGTCATTCTTGACACCCTATCATTCCTCTATGCGCATTCTCTGGAGAAAAAGACACTGCACACCGCAAAAAAGATCATTGTCTACAACCATTTCCTCAAAGAAAATACCCTCCGTGCACATAAGGAAAAGATAGTGGTGGTAGGTCCCGTTGTTGACAGTTCTTTCTTTTCCCCTCAAGAGGAGCTGCCGGGAAGATCCGTATTGTTTGCAGGGCAATTATCAAAAGCTGCTTCATGGAAAGGACTAAGCCATCTTCTAGCTGCGATAAGGGAGATTCCCCGCGCCCATCTTAGGATAGCTGGTGATGGGGACCTCATGAGTCATTATCAGGAGGAAGCATCGAGGCTGGGCATTGCTCATCGTGTCCAATTTCTCGGCAGCCTATCAAGGGAAGAGATGCCCTCATTTTACAGGAGCGGCACCCTCCTTGTCTATACTCCTACTACACAGAATGATGCAAGTCCGTTTGTGATCCTCGAATCATTGGCATGCGGCACTCCAGTCCTGACTATCGATAAGGGGGGTATATCCTCGCTCATCCGGCCGGGGATAGACAGCGTTCTCATTGATCATCATGGTGAGCTTCAAGCAGCTATCAGGGATACTCTGCAGGATCGAGATCTCATGGCAAGGCTTCGGAAGGGAGCATTGGAGACTGGGTATTCCCTTGGAGAAGAGACAGGATCAAGAGAAGTCGAAGAGGTGCTCTTGAACGTTGCCCATGGATAGGCTGGATCTTGATTATTATGGGATCAGGATTACCATCACTGGGCCAAGACAGATTCTTTTGATGCTCAGGGATGACCATGATGGGTTCATCATCCCACCGGCACAGAAGCTGAATGGCTCGTTGATTAGGGTGATCATTGATCATAAGACAATTTCTTCCCCGAAAGGAAAACCAAGATTCAAGCACAAACACTACAGCATATATTATCAGAAAGAAAAAAGGATTCTTGCTTATCCTGATGCGATAGTCGTTGGGGATTATTCATTCACCAGGTATGAAGTGCATGCAAGAGATGATATAGTGGCATATGAGATTGTCCACCATCTTTTGCTCACCACAATTGGCCTGCATCTTGATAGGGTTGGATACCATCGTCTCCATGCCGTAGCTTTGGAAAAAAAAGGCAAGGCTGCACTCATCCTGATGGATTCTGGGATGGGAAAGAGCACCATCGCAGCAGCGTTCCTTAATGCTGCGGGGTATAAGGTCATAAGCGATGATTTGGTTGTCTGTCATGAGGGGATGATCTTTCCTTTCGTGACAAGAATTGGCCTTCGAGAGAAAATAGCTGGGTGGGAAGGGATCGTGAGAAAAAGAGGGGAGAAGGGTGCAAGAACAGGAGAAAGTGATCGTGGAGAATACCGATATATCATCCCCAGATCCATGTATAAGAAAAAGGCAGCAGACAAAGCGATTCCAAGACTGCTTGTCTCATGCAGCGGCGAATCACAGAAAAAACCAGCAATCAAGCAAGTGCAAAAGATCCAGATGATGCATGAGCTTTTTCCCCATATGGTCCTTGGCGCATCAATTCCCCAAGGCCTGGGATATTTCCTGACCCTCTCCCTCGATGATATGCTGGACAAGACCTTGATTGTGGCAAGGAGGGCAGAATGTATGCTGAACTTGGTGATGAAGTGCGACTGCTATCATTTCACACGGGTGAAAAACATCTCACTGAACATCTCCTGCTTGAAAGCGTTCCTTGATGCCTCTCTAAAATGATGAAGACGCCAGGTGTTGGTGCCAGTGGGTAAATAAGAATGAGGCTCGTCCCGGATCAAAAGAAAAAAATGGGGATGAAGAAAAATGTATTGGGGTAAAAGAAGATGAATGGAACTGAGTGGGTATGTATTGGGGTAAAAGAAGATGAATGGAACTGAGTGGGTATGTATTGGGGTGAGGGTGGATGAATGGAACTGAGTGGGTATGTATTGGGGTGAGGGTGGATGAATGGAACTGAAGAGAAATGAAGAGAAGAATGCAGGGTTGGATGGGGAAATATTTCCTGGCTTCATCAAGATACAGCATGCTGCAAAAAGGCAATCGTGCACTCTGCCAAGCCATCATAAATCAGTATATCAGGAGTGTTCAAAAAAAAGGGGTTCTCAGCATGTATCTTCGTCCATCTTCCCTCGACGGCCCATTTTATCCTGGGAGCAGTGATGTTGAGCTCATCGTGATCATTGAAGATGACTCTTCTTTACCAATGCTGGCAAAACAATACCATGAATGGAGGAACATAATTCCATTTATCGGGTTTGTCCATTTTACGACCCTTCCAGAACTGAAGCGTTTCTTGATGCTCTCTCCTCTTTATGAGTCAGTCTATCCCCTTGAGGGATGGAAACTGCTCTTTGGCGAGGACCTTCGAGGGTGGATTCATCCTCGCGCGGAGAGGAAGGTTCTCGATTATCAGCTCGTCCTCCATCAATACAGAAAGCTTATGGGTACTTGGTATCATAAGAGACTTATCAACCGTCATTTTACGCGTGATTTTTTTCGGTTTTCTACAATTATTCAAAAACACCTCTCCTGGGTGGCGGGTGATGGCAGGCAGGATGTGAATGCCTTGCCCCTTCATCAAAATGATCAGAATCATCTTCAGAATGGAAAGGATCATGCCTTCTGGGGGGATCCTTCTGTTGTTGTGGAAAATGAGCTGTTTCATATCTTATCTCATATCTTATCTCTTAGCCTCCCACAACAAAAACAAGACTGCCCACTAAAAGGTCCTGCGAAAGCGTCTATGATGAAACTCTCTTCGGTGGTGAAGAAAAGTCCTTTCCAATCCGCAATCATCCATCAGTGCCGGGATAATGCCTATCTCTACCTGACTCTTGATGAGGCAGGGAAAGGCGTTCTCCACGCCGCTTTAGAATGGGTATCTCACCGCTCATTTCCCTATGAGCCTATCATCATCAGCAGGAGGCTTCTTTCATTCATCGCCGGCAGGGGGGGTTTTTCTTGCCCATATGATATGAACACCTTTAAGGAGGGGGTTGTGATAAAGGGATCATTCTCCTTCCACCAACCAGCAGAAGAACTCCTCATCAGAAAGGCAAAAGAGGACCTTCTCGTTCGAAGATTGCTCATCTGCAAGACAATCTCTTTTGATGCAGGAAGTAGTGCAATGGCAGCCCAAAAGAAGGATGAGCTTTCCTGGATCAACCAGACAAGAGAATATTTAGGTCTGGCAAAGATCAATCCTCCGCAGAATGATTGGTATGCATGGATAAAAAAAGGAATAGAAGAGGCAGTATTAGCCTGTGATGCCAAGCTTTCTCCACGTCAGCGAAAAAAGCAGCGTCCCAAAGATAAGTGAACTGAGGGCTGTGAGGAAGACAAAAAGGAATGATAACATCGAGAATGGATTCCCAAACCATACATCCCTGATAATAGTTGTTCCATGATAGACCGGGTTGAGGATCACGAGGGGATGTATCCATGATGGGAGCGCTTCTATTGGATAATAAAAGCATGAGAGGAACATGATAAGGTAATTGAAGTACTGGAAGAAGGCCAGCATGTTTTCATTTGCAAGGATAAATCCTGCTTTTACAAGGCCAATGCCAATCGTCATGAGTCCAAGGAGCAAGAGGATGAGGAGGACGATGGCTGCCTTATAGGTCGCGGTTGGATAAAAGAGGAGTGCGATGCCAATGCCTCCGATGATGAAAAGGATGATCCGCATCATTTCCACAAAAAAGACTCCGAATAATATGCTGATCTTATTGATGGGAGAGATGAGCGTTGCTTCTATGGTATGCCAAAATTTCTCTGCTAAAAATTTTGTATCAAAGGCGTTGTATCCGGCTCGATAGAGGATGTTTGCTAGGCCGCCAAGGATGAGGAACGGGATGACATTTGTCGGGTTTATCCCTGCGATATTCTTTCCGCCAAAAGAGAAAAATCCTGCATAGATAAGCCCAAACCAGACAGTGTACATCAGGGGATTGAGGATGACTGAAGAGAAGAAATTGACTTTGAACCGAAGGCCCAGCTTGAGCTCTTTTTCTGCAACGGCAAGTGATTCTTGGAGAATGCTCATTCCAGTTCCTCCCCGGTAAGGGCGATAAAGGCATCACCTAGCGTTGGCTGTGAGGTTGAAAGGGAACTGATACGATGAGTTGAGAGTAAGGAGATGGCTAGTTGAAGCTGGTCTGGTCCTTGATAGAATATCTGAAAGTTCCCATCATCTCTGGTGAAAGGAATTTTCCGTTTGAGCAGTTCTTGTTCCAGCTGGTTTTTTTCTTTCAGACTGACCCTGATTGATGGTGATCCAGAAATGTTTTTGAGCACCTGAGGTGAATCGATCGCTATGATCCTGCCTTTGTTGAGTATTGCCACCCGCTCGCAGAGTTCATCTGCCTCCTCAAGATAATGGGTTGTCAGGATGATTGTCTTCTTTAGTGATGTGATATATGCTCGAACCTCTGCTGCCACATGGATATCAAGGCCGAGGGTTGGTTCATCTAAGAGAAGGATGGCAGGGTCATGGACAAGGCTTCTTGCAAGGGCAAGCTTTACCCGCATCCCAAGGGAGTAGCGCTCAACATATTCATGCAGGAATGGCTGGAGCTTGAATTGTGATGAGAGCTCCCGGATCCTTGAATGGTAATTCCCCACCTTGTAGATCTGCGAAAAATATTTCAGGTTATCATAGCCGGTCATGCGATGATAGATCATCTTGTGGCCGAGCATAACCCCAATCTTCTTTGACCCGAGGCGAATCGTCCCAGAAGTTGGCAGGCAAAGCCCTGCAATCAGTGAGAGGATTGATGTCTTTCCAGCTCCATTTGGGCCAAGGAGGCCAAAATGCTCCAGCTTTTTTACTCTCAGGCTGACATGATCTACCGCGGTGAGTAAGTGTTCCTTTGGAAAGAGACTGTCAAGAAGCCCCCTGCCGGGCCGTTTTGCTGTATACCGCTTCACCACCCCCACAAGCTCAATCATACTGAGGAAAAGTTAAAAGGTACATTTAAGGATTATGGTCTTCAAAACAAGGAGTATTTGTCGAAAGAATTGTTTTATAAAGAAAATGAACGTCAGGAGAAGAATCTCTATATCGAGAAGAAATGTTTTCTCTTTTATGTACTCAATGTCCGATCTTACCCATTCATCAAATGAGAGCCTATGAGACCCTCGAAGGTTCCAAAAACAGGTGAGGCCAGGCTTCACGGTAAGCCGTTTGCGCTGCCAAGGCTTGTATTTTTTTACTTCCTCTGGGAGCGGGGGGCGCGGACCAACAAGGGACATATCCACTAGGAGGACATTGAAAAGCTGAGGGAGCTCGTCAAGGTTTGTTTCCCGAAGAAACCTGCCAACTGTTGTGAGGCGAGGATCGTTTTTCATCTTAAACGCTGGTCCATCTGCTTCGTTGAGGTGAGAATACTTTTTCATCTCTTTTTCAGCATGGTGGTGCATCGTGCGAAGCTTGAAGAGCAGGAATTTTTTCCCTCCTCGCCCCACCCGCTGTTGGATAAAGAAGGGGTTGCCAGGCGAGTCCATGACGATGATGAGCGGCAGGATGATGAAGAATGGTGAGAAGAACAGCAGGAGGGCTATTCCTCCAAAAAGATCAAGGAGCCGGTTGAGGAGGGGGGAATATGCCATGGCTTTTTGGTAATCATTAACTCTTAAAAATGTTATGATTCAGCACGGAACTGATTGTTGAATTGGGTGTCATACCCCCCACCCTTTAGGGCGTGTGCCCAATTCTACACCAGAAATCCGCGTGCAGAAGCGAAGAACCAAAACATTTAAATACTATTAACATGAATTAGTAGATTATTAACTAATTGGTGTTAAAATTGAATGGTCTTTCAAACATAGAGATTGCTGTCATTTCAAAGCTTGAATTTGATGAAAAGTACTTTTTTACAGCTGAGGATATCGATAGATTCACGGAAAATAAGACTCAGCGGTACAATATCATAAAGAACATTGTGAAGAAAGGGAGAATACTTAAGATTAACAGGAAGAAGTATTATCTTGTTCCCATTAAAGCAAAGTCTGGCTCCTGGTCAGAACATCCTTTTGTGATTGCAGATGAGATCCTTGATGGTAAGGATTATGTTATAGGTGGATGGGCTGCTGCAAATTATTGGAGACTTACCGATCAGATACCATTTCAGGTAGATGTCTGGACCACGAGAAGACAGGGGAAGCTTGAGGTTATGAACACTAGATTTGTGTTTCATAGGTCAACAAAAAACAAGGTTGGGAATTATGCTACACAAAAAATTGGGGATAAGACCTTTAGGATCATGCCCAAGGAGGAATCAAGAAAGTGGATAAAATCAAGGATATGAAACAAAGGGATTTCCTCAATATTGCATCACAACACAAGTTCAATAGGACTACGCTCACTAAGGATTACTTTGCAACGCTTCTCCTCTATCTCGTGAACTACCACGGGTCTCGCTCTGAGCTCGACCCGTGGCGTCTCTTGCTTATGCTGAATAACCCAACAGCGTTCGCTGCGGCCTATGCTCTAGTTCCTTCCAGTGTTTCTTCTGTCCTTCTGT